>Ga0209614_1000187_pt1 | contig 57898 bp, 50 predicted proteins | sample BlaSprsedimmetaG_FD_185484 | JGI IMG/M metagenome (GOLD analysis project Ga0209614, IMG submission 185484) | Hot spring sediment bacterial and archeal communities from California, USA to study Microbial Dark Matter (Phase II) - Blank Spring... ...
ATCTTAAAATTATGACAAAATATGGAAACATTATTACCACAAATAATTAATAGCGAAATTGATGTAAGAAAGGAATTTCCATTGTTGGTTGACAGAGAAATTGAGTATATCAATGAAGCAAAGGGGCTCTTTAGCTCGGGGTTTTACAGTTACTCATTACTTGCAATTTGGAATGCTGCAGTGAATAATTTAAAACGTAAAGTTGAAGCATACGGAGTAGAACTCTGGGCATCTGTTGTAAAAGACGAAGCTGGTCGAAAGAAATATGATAAAGATGGCGAAACCATTGCAGAAAGATGGAGCAATGTTGATGACTTGGTTATAATTGCAGGTGCAACAAGACTTGGTCTTCTAAACCCTAAAGCAGGTAAATCTTTGGAAATGATTAATTGGATGCGAAATCACGCATCACCAGCTCACGATTCAGATAATCGAGTTGAGTTTGAAGATGCAGTAGGATTAATGCTTCTTCTTCAAAAAAATCTTTTTAACCAACCATTTCCAGACCCTGGACACTCAATTTCTTCACTTTTTGACCCAATTAAAAATCAAACTCATACTGCAGACCAAATAGATATTTTAAAAGACCAAATAAAATCATTTAGACCACAGGATATTCGAATATCCTTTGGTTTCTTCACTGATTTGCTTACTAAAGGCGAAGAACCATCTTTGACAAATGTAATTGAACTTTTTCCAACTGTTTGGGAATTTGCTAATGAAGATTTAAGAAAAACACTTGCTCTAAAATATCATACTTACATTCTTGACCCAAACTCCGATGATAGCCACGACAATGGAGCTAAAACAAGAGTTTTTGAAATGCTCGTTAGGCTTGATGCTGTGCACTATATACCAGATGGAACAAGAGCGAGAATTTTCAGAAGAGCAGCTCAAGAATTAGCAAAAGCAAAAGACACAAGTTATGGCTGGAGTGATGAAGAAACAGCAACAAAAACCTTAGAACAATTAGGCACTTCTGTTCCAGCGGTTGCATTTATTGAAGTATATCAGGAAATTATTAGTATATATTGTGGCAATTACTGGGGACGTTCAAAAAGTCATATTATTCTTGACAAGTACTTTGATTGCTTAAATACAGACCAGTTGAGACTTGTTATGAAAATATTTCGGGAAAATGAAAGAGTTCAATCTGAACTGTTTTCGACAAGGCCAAAGAATTTTGCGATTGCTCTATTAAAATCCTTTTTACCTAAATTAACACTTGAAGCACATAAAAAAGAACTCAAAGAAACGATTGGATTTGTAAAAGAGCTTTAAATGAAATTAATAAAAGCCGACCACATAACATGCGGTATAGTTAATTGCCGGTGCAGTTCGTATTCGAGCGGCACAGCTCGCATCAAAAGTAGTTGTAATTTGATAGGAAAGTGCTTCGAAATCGGCAACTAACCATACCGCCATCCGTTATACTATCATTTAGATAAAAAATGCTACTGCAACAGTTTCGTTCTAAACAGTAAAATGCGTAGCGTACAATATTTCATCAAAACTTACCCCTACCAAACTACCGCCACCAGTGTAAAAAATAACACTCAATGCCATTTTGGCATTTCAAACCCATCACTTTCGGCCATATTGACACATTTCAATCAACGGCAAGCCTTTTGATGCTCTTCTTTTGAATCAAGAAAAAAAAGAAAAGAGGTAGATATGAATCTAAATAATTTTACAATTAAATCGCAGGAGGTAATCCAGAAAGCGGTAGAGATTGCTCAGGGTTATAGCCATCAGGCTGTGGAACCTGCGCATCTGCTCAGGGCTTTACTGGACGAGGGTGAGAGCATTACCGGGTTTCTGCTTCGCAAGTTAGGGGTAAATTCGGGCACTTTCGATGCGGTTTTAACCCGAATGCTCGATTCCATGCCCAAAGTATCGGGGGGTGATCAATACCTCAGCAATGCAGCTAACAGGGTTTTGCAGAAAGCCCTTGAATACAGCAAGGCAATGGGCGACCAGTTTGTGTCAGTTGAACACATCCTTTTGGGTCTTATTGCTGCTGGCGATCAGGTTGGCCAAATGATGAAGGATGCAGGTATTACCGAAAAGGAATTGAAGCAAGCCATTGCTGAGCTTCGCAAGGGCGCAAAGGTGGACTCGCAAACCGCCGAGGATACATACAACGCGCTGAACCGATTTGCCATCAACCTAAACGAAATGGCGCGGATTGGCAAGCTCGATCCGGTTATCGGGCGCGACGAGGAGATCCGCCGGGTGCTCCAAATCCTATCGCGCCGAACCAAGAATAACCCCATTCTGATTGGTGACCCCGGCGTTGGCAAAACGGCTATAGCCGAAGGTATAGCACACCGAATAGTTAATGGCGATGTGCCAGAGAACCTGAAAACCAAACAGATTTTCTCGCTCGATATGGGGGCACTTATTGCCGGAGCCAAGTATAAGGGCGAGTTTGAAGAACGTTTAAAATCGGTGGTTAAGGAGGTAATTGCATCGGAAGGCGAGGTAATACTATTCATCGATGAGATCCACACCCTTGTGGGTGCTGGAAAGAGCGAAGGCGCCATGGATGCCGCCAATATCCTTAAGCCGGCACTGGCACGTGGCGAATTACGCGCCATTGGTGCAACCACCTACAACGAATACCAGAAGTATTTTGAGAAGGACAAGGCCCTTGAGCGCCGTTTCCAGAGTATCGTTATCGATGAACCTCAACCCGCCGATGCCGTTTCGATACTGCGGGGGCTAAAGGAGCGCTACGAGAATCACCATAAGGTGCGTATTAAAGACGAGGCCATTATTGCGGCGGTAGAACTATCACACAGGTATATCACCAATCGCTTTCTGCCCGATAAGGCTATTGACCTAATTGACGAGGCTGCATCGAAACTGAGGCTCGAGATGAACTCCGTTCCCGAGGAGATTGACGAACTGGAACGCAGGATCAAACAGCTGGAGATTGAACGCGAAGCTATTAAGCGCGAGGGAGAAAAGCATAAACTCGATGAACTATCCAGAACGTTGACTGAACTGAACGAGGAACGCACGCGACTACGCGCCAAATGGGAAAGTGAAAGGATTGTAATTGATCGCATTCAGCAGTTCAAACAAAGAATTGAACAGATGAAGTTTGAGGCCGATGACGCTGAACGCAACGGCGATTACGGCAAAGTTGCTGAAATCCGCTACGGGCGCATAAAGCAAGCCGAAACTGAAATTGAGCAGCTTAAGGAAGAACTCAAAAAAGTTCAGGCCGATTTTGCCTTAATTAAAGAGGAAGTTGATGCCGAGGATATAGCCGAGGTAGTATCGCGTTGGACAGGTATTCCGGTTAGTCGAATGCTCCAGAGCGAAAGGGAAAAACTACTTCACCTTGAGGAAGAGTTGCACAAGCGCGTGGTAGGGCAGGATGAAGCCATTGCTGCTGTTGCCGATGCAGTTCGTCGCAGCCGAGCAGGCCTGCAGGATGCCAAACGCCCCATAGGCTCGTTCATTTTTCTGGGAACTACCGGCGTTGGTAAAACCGAATTGGCCAAGGCTTTAGCCGAGTTACTGTTTAACGATGAAAACCTGATGACCCGTATCGATATGAGCGAGTACCAGGAGCGCCACTCGGTATCGCGGCTGGTAGGTGCACCCCCAGGATACGTTGGTTACGATGAGGGTGGCCAGCTCACTGAAGCCGTAAGGCATAAGCCCTACTCGGTGGTTCTACTCGATGAAATTGAAAAAGCCCATCCCGACGTGTTCAACATCCTGCTTCAGGTGCTTGATGATGGTAGGCTAACCGATAACAAGGGACGCACCGTGGATTTCAGGAACACCATCATCTTAATGACATCAAATATTGGTTCGCATATCATTCAGGAAAATTACGCTCAATTAAGCAATGCCAATGCCGATCAAATTTTTGAACGCACTCGCCTTCAGGTATTTGATTTAATCAAGCAGAGCATCAGACCTGAGTTCCTGAACCGCGTGGACGAGATAATAATGTTTACACCGCTCAACCGCGAACAGATTAAGCAAATTGTGCTGTTGCAGTTCGATCGTATAAAGCAGATGCTTGCTCAAAATGGAGTCAGCATTGATATTACCGAAAGCGCAGTGGAGTGGATAACCGATATAGGATTTGACCCTATTTACGGCGCCCGCCCTATCAAGCGGGTAATGCAAAAGAAAATCCTGAACGAACTTTCAAAGCAGCTGCTAGCTGGAACCATAAACAAGGATCAAACCATAACCGTTGACTACTTAGGCGATAACGTACTGGTTTTCCGATAATTTCCGAGAATTTTTGTGTTAAGCCGCCTATTTTTGGGCGGCTTTTTTTATATTTGAAGAGGATTAGGGAAGGTGAATAGCTAAAAGAGAGTAGTTAACCATTACCCGAAGGCACTAAGAATATGAGGAAGTTAGAGGAAGTTAAAAACTAATTGATGCATAATTTTCTGCGTCCCCAAAATTCTAAATTCCAAATTCAATTTTATTTTCACATATGACAGGTTTACTGGTTTATAAAGCATCGGCGGGTTCAGGAAAAACATATCGACTTGTAGCCGAATACATCAAAATGCTCATTGAAAATCCGCAGGCTTACCGCGAAATACTTGCGGTTACCTTTACCAACAAGGCTACAGCTGAGATGAAAAATCGCATTATTGATAAACTTTACAAGTTGAAAATGAGCAAAGAGCCCGATTTGCTTCAAACCCTCAAAGCCGAAACAGGCAAAGACGAAGATTCAATAAGAAGTCGTGCGGAAGCAGCGCTTTCGAACATTCTTCACGATTACTCAATGTTTAGCATTAGCACCATCGATAGCTTTGTGCAGCGCATTATCCAAACCCTGCTCTGGGAATTAGGCCAGCACAGTAATAATGAATTGATCCTGGATCACAAGCCCTATATCGAAAAGGCTACCGATGCACTGCTCGATGAGCTTACCAAATACCCCGAGCTATTTAACCATGTAAAGAGGTTAATTGAGGAGAGGCTCGACGAAAACAAATCGGCCAACATTCAGAATGAACTCATTGAATTGGGAAAATTGCTGTTCCAAGAACAGTATAAACTGCTTAGCTCCAACGAACGGAGCCAAATGCACGATAAGAAAACGCTGAATGCGCTTAAAGATGAGGTAAACCGAATTATATCCGAAACATACGAGGAGATAACAACAAGAGCCGCAGGCCTTCTGGAGCAAATATATAGTTCAGGGATGCATGGAATAAACCAAAGCAATTTCCGCGACTTTTTCAGGAAATCCGGTGGAATTATTCCAATGATAGTGAAACTATCGGAGTTAAAACGATTTACACCCATAGAATTTACAAGCATTGCGGAAGATGCGCTTTTCGATATATCGGTTTGGCTGACCAAGGGAAAAATCAACCTACTTAGCAATTTTGTTAAACAGCAGCTAATACCGGAATACAAACATCTTTACGACTACCTTAAAAAAAATTATAGGCTATACAATACAGCGTTGGCCATAAACGAGAATTTACCAACCCTATATGTTCTGAATGAACTTTACCAGAAACTCAGGGAAAAACTGAACGACGATGGCGTAATGCTCCTATCGGACAGCAGCGCGTTGCTAAAAGAGTTTGTTTCGCAAACCGACACGCCATTCATCTATGAGAAAATTGGAACACGCTACACCAGCTATATGCTCGATGAGTTTCAGGATACATCGCAACTGCAATGGCAAAACTTTACACCACTCATTGCCGACAGCATAGGAAACGGCGGGTTTAGCATGGTGGTAGGCGATGTAAAGCAATCCATTTACCGCTGGCGAAATAGCGATTGGCGTATTATGGCCGGTATTGAGGCCGAAAAACAGTTTTACCCACAGGTTAAAAAATTATCCGAAAACTACCGGAGCGCAAAAACAGTTGTTGAATTCAACAACCACTTCTTTCAAAAAACAATCGAAAAAGATGAAACCGCGGAAAATGTCAATCCTTCCTTTAAACTAAAAAATCTCTATTCCGACGTTAAGCAGGATGTAAAAAAGATTGAACCGGAGGGCTACGTAGAGGTAGCTTTTGTCCCACCAAAAACCAATGAAGCGGACGATACCTTTACTAATCACATTAAAAGCATACTCATTGATTTGAAAAACAGGGGTTACAAAGCTAGTGATATTGCGTTTTTGGTACGCAAAAACGACCAAGGACGAGAGTTGGCCGAGCTTCTGCTTAAACTAAACAAGAGCGAAAGCCAGCTATCAGGGTTTATCAAAATAGTATCGCAGGATGCGCTTACACTAAATTCATCGGCAGCAGTAAGGCTGTGCGTTGCCGCACTTAAAATTGCCTTGAACCCCAACGATACGCTTGCCCAGGCCCAGTTCCGAAAGGAAATGGCATTGCTAAAAAAACAAAACGAAGCAAAGGACTGGACAAGCGTTTTCATGCCAAAAAATCCTATTTCATTGGAATGGCTCAGCACAATCCGTTTCAACCCACTGGTTTACATGGTTGAAGCAATTATCGAAAAATACCTGTATGGCAACAATATCGATATTAAAGACCATCTGCCCTATTTAAGCCTGCTGCATGAGTTTGCAATTAACTTGTCATACAGAGGCACTTCATCGTTATACCAGTTTATTGAGTGGTATGAACGGGAGGGAAAAAGCAAGGCACTTGCAATGCCTGAAAACGAAACTGCTATAAACATTTTAACAATTCATAAATCCAAAGGATTAGAATTTCCGGTAATCATTTTCCCTTACCCCGACCTGTTAAATCAACGCAAAAAACCAGACGGTGTAATGTGGTATAAACTCCCACCACAAACACCTAACGATATCCTTAAAAAATATCCGTTGTTCCCAATTAAATCGAAAAATTCATTAGTTCAAACCTACTTTGGAGCCGACTACCAGGTAGAACAGCACTATAAAAAAATAGATGATATCAACCTGCAATACGTTGCTTTTACCCGCGCCAAGCATGAGCTGTACCTTGTGGTAACCGATAAAAGCCTTGGCACCAACGAAAAGGCTAAAACCAAAGGAAATAACGAAAAAAATACCTTTAAGGCATTTCTACCCAAAAAAAATGAGTTGACCATACCTACGGAGCAAAAGATTGTTTACGCTTATGGTGTAAAGAAAAACAATATAACTACCCAAGGCGAAACTAAAGGGAAAACCAAAACAGTTGAGCATTACCCCATTAACCCTATGAAAGGTAAAATTGCCCGGCAGTTCAAAGTGGATTTGGGAGAATTAAGCCACGAAAGCGATTTGCAGCATGGTATTGCCATGCATGCCATACTATCGCGCATGATCACCTTGAACGATTTGAATGGAGCGATAGATTGGGCTGTTGAAAATGGAAACATTTCGGCAAACCAAAGGCAAAATGTTTACAACAGTTTAAACTCTATACTGAATCAGGAGCCCTACAAGCAGTGGTTCAGCGAAATGTGGGAGGTAAAAAATGAGGCATCAATCATTAACACCGATGGCAGTATCTACCGTCCTGACCGAGTTCTTACAGGTGAAAACCATGCCATTGTAATTGATTTTAAATTTGGTTCACCATCCCCCAAACACAGGGAACAGGTTGAGCAATACAAAAAGTTGCTGATAGACATGGGCTATACTGATGTAAAAGCATATTTATGGTATTTCCAATTAAACCGACACGATGAGGTATAAATCGAAATATTATGTGATTATTGATAACTTTACCCAAAATTGTAGTATTTTAACTAAAACCAGTTACGATGCGTAAGCATTAAATCTATTTAACCATACCCGCTATGGTTGCATGTGGCTCAAAGGAACCTAAACCGACCAAGCTTGCAGGCCGATACATAAATGGCACCAACAACAAGGTAATTATCACTAGCCCCGAAGCTATTGACACCATACCCCTAACGGACAATAGACTTTTTGTTCATGAGGTAAACCTTGCCAATCCTGCGATGCTTAAGGTGCGGTCGGGCCGAATTAAACAACCCTTTACCTTGAACCTGGCGATAGTAGTTACTTTGAGGTTGATGACAACAATGCCGATGGTATTACCTTTAGCGGAAGCAATAGCGAACTGAACCAAAACCTACGCTCACTTAGCAAGGAACTTCAAAGCATTTGGCGCGGTTGGCGCGATATTTTCTCACTTACCGCCAATGAATTTGGAGTGAAGATTGATTCCATAAGCAAATCGCTCTTATCAAAAACCGACTCGCTAAAGACCAAAAGCAAAAGCAATGCTGAGATGGAAGCCAACCGGGTTTGCTACTTCATGCCACTCTTATGCGGCCAATACCCCGAATATTCGGCCTACCTGTCGGGCAAAGAATTTACCCCGACAGCGCCGATTACTCATTACTCGACAATATAGATATGAACTACGGCAAGCATTTGAGCTACGACGATTACGCTTCGCTTGTTGAAACATACGCACAACTCAGAATTCAAAAGGCTCAGAACTTCAAGGAACTATGATCGAAAACTGCCCAAGAACGTCTTCCTGCTATTTTCGGCATGATCGACAGCATTTTCACCAATCCCAAAATCAGGGATTATGTAAAAAAAGTTTTTGATGGGAGAGATCCAGTTTGGCGAGTTCAGGAAGTTGAATGATATTTGCAACAACTACCTTACTGCCTGCTCCATCCCAGTTTACAAACAGGAGGTTCAATCGGTTTACACCGATATGATGAAAATTGCCCCTTGCAACAATACCCCTACCTTTACCTATACCGACATTAACGGCAAGACCATTTCGCTTTCCGATTTTAATGGGAAATTGGTTTACATCTATTTTTGGGCAACCTGGTGCGGCCCATGCCGTGGTGAGACTACGCATATCCATAAGCTTGAAAAAGACTACAAGGGCAAAAAAAATTGCTTTTGTGAAAATATCACTTAACGACGACATAGATGCCTGGCGCAAGATGGTTCCCGAAAAGAAATTAGGCGGAATTCAGCTACATGCCGATGGTGCATGGGGTTCCGAGGCTACCAAGAATTACCAATTCAAAGGCATTCCAACCTTTGTGCTATTTGGCGCCAATGGTAAAATTATCAGCCCCAGCGCACCCAGTCCATCGTTGGAGGAAATCCGTCCCCTACCCGACCTGGAACTATCAAAGATTTAGTATGTTTCCATCTCATACAAAGGCCAGTCATGCCGGCCTTTTTTTGTTTGGCATAATTTTCTATCTTTATCAGGCTATTTGGTATAAACATGACAAAACTTTACCCATGGGGCGATACCCGTCGTTACAACAGCTATTCGAACTACTTTAAAAGAGAGTTTGGAGGTAGAGTTCAAAAGTTAGCCATTGATGCGGGTTTCACCTGCCCAAACCGCGATGGCACTGTTGGTATTGGTGGCTGCACTTACTGCAACAACAACGCCTTTAACCCCAACTACTGTACACCACAAAAGTCCATTACCCAGCAAATTGAAGAGGGGATTGAGTTCCATGCCGTGCGTTACCGCCATGCCGACCGCTACCTTGCATACTTCCAGGCCTATTCAAATACCTACGCTCCGCTTGAAAAACTAAAAGTGCTTTACAACGAAGCCCTTTCGCACCCTAAAGTCATTGGACTGGTAATTGGAACTCGCCCCGATTGCGTTGATGAGAAGAAGCTTGACTACTTTCAACAGCTCAGCAAAGAATATTACATCACCCTTGAGTATGGCGTAGAAAGCTGCTATAACAAAACGTTGGAACTAATTAACCGTGGACATTCCTATGAGCAATCGGTTTGGGCTATTGAACAAACCAACAAGCGCGGAATACCAGTTGGAGCGCATTTCATATTTGGCCTACCCGGCGAAACCCGAGATCAAATGCTGGCCCAAGCCAATTCCATATCGAAATTACCTTTGCATACAGTAAAATTTCATCAGCTGCAAATAATAAAGGGAACCATAATGGAACAGCAATTCAGGTCTAATCCGGAAATGTTCAAACTTTTCAGTATAGATGAATACTTTAACTTTCTTGCCGATTTTATTGAGAGGTTAAACCCTAACTTTGTAATTGAACGCTTTACTGGCGAGGCACCACCCCGCTACCTGGCAGTTCCACCTTGGGGGAACCTGAGAACCGATCAGTTGATGATAGCATTTGAAAAGATGCTTATAAAACGCGATACCTGGCAAGGGCGATTGTATAAAGAAACGGATTAAGAGTATGAAAAGGGGATCAAAAATTGGCGTTTGGCAATCATTCAAAATTCAAAATTTCAGAATCAAAGTCGTTTGGCTAACTTAATTCTTTTTTTAATTCTTAAAACTAACAAATATGAAACGAGCAACCGTTCTAATAGTCTTTAGCCTTGCAGCCATAACAGCTGCAGTTGCACAGCCAAAAGCATTGAAAAACTTTGATGAGCTGATGGCAGCACTGAATGCTGGTTACAATGTAAAAGTAGTAATACATTACGGAAAGTGCAAACTGGTAACCGATAATGGGGTGCAGGACAAATCGCCCGATGCAATTGGGGGCATGACAATTGACACCTACGAGTATTTTGCTCCTAAGGCCGTGTGCGGCAACGAAAATGCCTCTGTTGTTTTCTCGGAAAATAAGCTAATCAAAAATCCCAAGGGAAAGGGTTTTGTTTACAACTACGCTAAGTTTAGGGTCGAACCCACTGGTAAGGTCTAAGGAACAGTTATGTATCTCGATCCCAACTCCCAGGAGGAATTAATGAGCTAAAATTTTTTCACCCAATTTGACGACAGCACTAAAAAACAAGCAATTTTCATTTACCAACAATAGCCATAACAATGAAAACATTTCTTGAGACTGTTGCAGAACATTTATACTCTAAACATGGAAATGATATTTCAAAATTAACCATAGTTTTTCCAAACCGAAGGGCATCACTATTCTTTAGCAAGTACCTTAGCAAGCAAATTGCTAAACCTATTTGGTTGCCTGAAACAACAACCATTAGCGATCTGATGTTCACCTATGCTAATGTAAAACCAGCCGATCCGCTTATGCTCAACTATAAGCTTTACAAAGCTTATTGCCAGGCCACTCACAGCCATGAACCTTACGATGAGTTTTACTTCTGGGGGAATGTTATGCTTTCCGATTTTGACCAGATTGACAAATACCTGGTTGACCCCCAAAAGCTATTTACCAATATCAACGAGTTAAAGGTCATTTCACAGCAATTCAACGAGTTTGATGAGGAAACATTAGCTATTATTGAGAGATTTGTAAATATTTTTTCACGCGAGGACAAATCGCAAATCCAATCGCGATACTCTAAAATTTGGGCTAAACTTTACGGAATTTACAGCACATTTAGCAGTAAAATGCTATCGGAAGGGATTGCCTACGAGGGGTTAGCATACCGAATTGCAGTGAGCAACCTGTCAAAAAGCGATAGTCGAACTATAAAAAAATCCTATATTTTCATTGGTTTTAATGCCCTGAGCGAATCGGAGAAAAGGCTGTTTTCACATCTAAAAATTCAGAATAAAGCAACTTTTTACTGGGATTACGACAACTATTACGTTAACAATAACCAAGCGGATCATGAGGCAGGGCTATTCATGCGCCAAAATCTTAAAATCTTTCCAAATGCTTTAGGTGATATCAACAACGATTTTACTGAAAAAAATAATCACAATAAAAAGATAACGCTTATATCATTACCATCGGAGGTAACCCAAGCCAAAATTGTTCCCGACTTGCTTGAGGAGATTAATGTTGATAGCAATGAACTTAACACGGCAGTGGTTTTACCCAACGAGAAACTTCTACTTCCGCTGCTCACGGCATTACCCGAAAAATATAGCAATGCCAATATCACCATGGAATACCCGCTGCGCGAGACATCGGCCTACTCGTTTATTGATGCCCTGCTCAACCTACAAAAACTAAGCAATGAACAATCCAAATTCTACTATCGTGATGTTCTGCTAATACTATCGCACCCCTACATTCAACATGTTTGCCCTGAAGAAGCAAAAAAAGTAAGGAAAACAATTATTGACAGACAGTTGCTTTACGTTTCCACCGAAACCTTTGCAGGAAGCGGCATCCTGGAACAAATTTTCAAACCTGTAGCTAAAGGATCAGAACTGGCAAGTTACCTCAACACTTGCGTTGACTCAATTGTTAGAGGACTAACCCATGAAATGGATGCAAACGACGATAAGCTAAAGCTTGAAGTTGAATACCTTCTTACCATTAACCAAGCTCTTAAGCGGCTGAGCAAGGTGATTGCAGAGATAAATGAAGAATACTCCAACAAAACTTTCCGCTCATACCTGGCCAAGGCCCTTTCCGAGCAAAGAGTATCGTTTATTGGTGAGCCTCTTTCGGGCATACAGATTATGGGTTTTCTGGAAACCCGAAATCTCGACTTTAAAAACCTTATAATTCTCTCGGTAAACGACAACCTTTTACCGGGAAGCCACTTTACCCCATCGTTTATTTTGCCTTCGCTAAGGCAAGCATACGGGTTGCCCGACTATAGGCACCAAAATGCTGTGTACGCCTACTACTTTTACCGCTTAATGCAACGTGCCGAGAATATCTACCTTGTTTACACCAACATAACCGAGGGATCAAAATCGGGTGAACTTAGCCGCTTTGTTAAGCAGCTTCAAATGGAATCGAAGCTTAACCTAAAAGAAGTGATCGTAAACTTTGATCTTGGTATGAATTTCGAAACTCCAATTGAAGTAGCTAAAAATGCAACTATTTCAAACATTTTAAGCAAGTACTTAGACACAACCAATGGAGGCAGGTACCTTTCCCTATCGGCACTATCGGAGTTCAAGAACTGCTCCTTACGATTTTTTTTCAACCGAATTTTAGGCATATCATCACCCGAAGAGCTCGATGAAGAGCTCGATGCCATGGGCATTGGTAGCGTGTTCCATAAAGCTATGGAACAAATCTATCGCGATTTTGTGGGTAAAGAAGTGACTAAAAACCAGATTCAAAGCAAACTTAACCAGCTCGGGTTAGATGAAGTTTTTATGGCTTTTAAAGAAATCAGAAATTTTAACGGAACAATCGATGAACTGAACGGACGAAATAGGTTGCTGCTGGAAAGGGTGAAATGGATGGTAAGGAATGCCCTAAACTCTGACCTGAAAAGGAAACCGTACAAGTTGTTGGCGATAGAGAAAGAGGTTGAAACGGTAATACCAATTGAACTTAACGGTAAAACTTTAAACATCCGCCTTGGTGGCAAAATTGACCGATTGGAGCAGAGAAACGGCAAATTTACCATTGTAGATTTTAAAACAGGTAAGCACGAAAAAGCCAAAACAGAAATCAGTAAAATCGACGAATTTGAGGAGAAAACCGAAAAGGATGGGCTATTCCAGCAACTTGTTTACAAGTATATATATTCCCAAAAGCATAGCTTAAACAAAGGTGATGTTGATATCCTGCTTTGGTATGTTCTCAGCACCGATGGAATACAAAGCACCATCGTTCCGAATACCGATGAGTTTTGGGATGAATTTATAAGCTACCTAAAAGCATTGATAAGCAGAATTTTTGACGATAGCCCTTTTTCACAGACATCAAACACCAAACTCTGTGAAAATTGCGACTACAATTCCATTTGTAACAGATAATCATTAAAAATGATGTAAATCATCAATAATAAAAGTGCTTGTATTGACATTGAAGCCATTTCAGCGTAAGTTTGCTTTAAACACAAACTTAAAATCCATGAAAAAGTTAATTTTTCCTCTACTAATGCTTCTATTGGCTTTCAGCCTTAAAGCACAGGAAGATACTACTGCTAAAAATGATATCGGCCTTAATTTGCGTATCGATATGGTTAACCGTTACCTTTGGCGCGGAGTTTTGCTCGATAACAATCCATGCTAACAGCCCGACCTATCGGCAAGCATTGGCAATTTTACCATAGGAAGTTGGGCTTCGTATGGCTAAAGCAGTAGCTAACCCGAAATTGACCTTTACACAACCTATGAACAGGGCTAAACCAGCAATATGCAAATATTGAAAACACAGGTATTTCTGCTAGCACAGAAATTATGTTTACTGAAAATTTAGAATTACCAATAAAGGGAACTTTTTGATGTTAATCCAGTTCAAGAAAGCGTGTTCCTTTTAGTTAGCTTTACATTGCATTAAATAAAATCATAGCAAAATTTAAGAGCCACCCAAATGGGTGCTTTTAATGGAATAAACTTTTGTGCTATAAAACCCTAAGCACCTTTTCAATTTCCATCCTTGACCGCCGCGATAATTCCCTTTGCTTATTCTGTGGGCTCAAGTCATCCAATTTCCCGGGCTTACCCAAAGCAGTTACCGCACCTATTTCAAGGTTATCATTAAGTTTCAAAACCTTTCTGATTTCGTTGTGGTCAAAACCACCCATCATATGGGTTACATAACCCATAGCTTGAGCCTGTAGCAAAAACATTGCGGTTGCCATGCCCAAATCGTGCAGGGCATAGTAGTTAACCCCATCAACTTTTGAGTAATTTTTACGTGCAACGGAAACAACTAAAGCCCCGGCATTCCTAGCCCAATCCTGATTGGCAGGAGCTAAAGTATTAAGCACGCTATTAAACCCCACCATGTTATTTCGGTTTGCCACAAAGAACAGCCAAGGTTGATCGTTATATGCCGATGGTGCTAAAGTGGCTGCCTTAAAAATTTGAAGCAGATTCTCCTGAGGTATTGGCTCAGGGCTAAAGGCCATAGCGCTCCTGCGCTGTTGAATTGATGGTATTATCTCATTCATTTATCGGTAAAGTTTAAATTATTTGAAACTAACAAGGTAAAATCAATTTAGTTTAATAAAAAATCCCATATTGCATCCTAAATAAAAAAACCTCTACAATGAAACCATTGACTTCCCTGAATTCATAAAATAAAAATGGTTTTGAATGCATGGAAAAAACCATTGTTTTCGACCATTTACCAATTTATGTTTCTTAACATATTTTACTCTGGTAACTAACACTTTGAAATTTGCCTAACAATACTTAACCTTGCAAATCGATAATTAACTGATTAAAAGCAATATAATTTTCTAAATATCAACACACAACTTAAAAAACACGAAAGCTATGAGCAAAATGACACCAAAGGATTACATGGAGCGCGAGAGTAAGTATGGCGCCCATAACTATCACCCACTGCCCGTAGTTCTGGAACGTGGTCAAGGCGTTTACCTATGGGATGTTGAAGGCAAGCGTTATTATGATTTCCTTTCGGCTTATTCAGCAGTTAACCAGGGGCATTGCCACCCAAAAATTATTAATGCCATGTGCGAGCAGGCACAAAAGCTAACGCTTACCTCTCGCGCTTTTTACAACAACGTACTTGGCGAATTTGAGGAGTATGTAACCAAATACTTTGGTTACGACAAGGTTTTGCCCATGAACACCGGAGCCGAAGCCGATGAAACCGCACTTAAGCTTTGCCGCCGCTGGGCATATAACGTTAAGGGAATTAAGGATGGCGAGGCCAAGATTATTGTTTGTGAGAACAATTTCCACGGCCGTACCATCACCGTAATTTCCATGTCAACCGACCCAGATTCCTATGGTGGGTTCGGTCCATACACTCCCGGTTTCATAAAAATTCCTTACAACGATATTCCAGCCCTTGAAAAAGCCTTGCAGGATCCTAACGTGGCTGGTTTCCTTGTTGAACCAATTCAGGGCGAAGCAGGTGTGTTTGTTCCCGATGAAGGTTACCTGAAAAAAGCCTATGACCTCTGCAAGAAGCACAACGTGCTTTTCATTGCCGATGAGGTTCAAACCGGTATTGCCCGCACAGGTAAAATGCTTGCCTGCGATCACGAAGGCGTTCGCCCCGATATCCTAATCCTTGGAAAAGCCATTTCAGGTGGCGCCATGCCGGTTTCATGCGTGCTTGCCGATGATGAAATTATGCTTACCATTAAACCGGGTGAGCACGGTTCAACCTTTGGTGGGAACCCACTTGCCAGCAAGGTTGCCATTGCAGCACTCGAAGTAGTTAAGGAAGAAAAACTTGCTGAAAATGCTGAACGTCTTGGCAAAATCTTCCGCGATGAGATGAATAGCATCAAGAGTGATATGATTGAACTTGTTCGCGGTAAAGGTCTGCTTAACGCAGTGGTTATCCGCAACAAGCCTGGGAAAACCGCTTGGGATGTTTGCCTTGCCATGGCCGAAAAAGGCGTTCTAGCTAAACCCACCCACGGTAACATCATCCGTTTTGCACCACCCCTTGTTATTACTGAGGAGCAATTACGTGAGGCTATTGGCCTTATCAAGGAAGCTTTTAAACAGTTTGAATAAAAGAAATATTCGACCTATAAGAAAGGTGACACAGGTGTGTCACCTTTTTTTATTACCGCAGGTAGCCGGTTCCCCTTTCCTTTACCACCCGAATAAAGTTATCGATCGACCTATCATAGCCTCTCTCAATGTCGGCTGGGAAATAGCAGGCAGGCAGTTCACCATTCCTTCGGTGATATGCCAAGCAATCGCAGCACACACCATGTTTCCCGCATGGGTAAGAACAGTTGCAAAATTTGGAATTACTCTCTTTTTTACACTCCATAATTTTTTTCAAACTTTAACCTCAGCAAAAATAATCCTATCATAAAAAATTTTGATAAACTTTAAGGATGAATTGCAATCTAATTTTTGAATTTGCATTTTTGTAAACACATTGTCAAACTCAAACCAACTCACCATGAGAAAAATATTTACACTACTAACCATTGCAACCACATTGTTTATGGCACAGTGCAAACAAACTGACCAAAAGGTGGACGTATCGCCCATTAGCGATGCCACAGTGCAAAAGGTAATCACTGAATTGGTTAAACAGCACGGCGATTCCCAAAAAGAAAGAATTGAACGCGGTGTTGCTCAAGTGGCCATGCTATGGAGGGTTACCGATGGCACCGAGGCCGATTTTGAGCAGTTCTGCACCACCCAATTTGTATCGGATGAGGCTGAACTAGATCAACTATTCAACAAGCTCTCCTACGGTTTTGAAATGCTACATGGCTACTTCATTCTGTTGAGCAAGGAACTCATGAAACCCCTCCACCTGGACTGGGGCCCAGTAACCCCCATTGATGAGCTCTTTGGCTCATACAACGCGGCAGCACACCTAAACGACGACCTCTATGCCAACAAGATTGCATTTATAACTGCCCTAAACTTCCCCTACTACACCCTGAAGGAGAAAACCGAAATGGGTGAAAACTGGAACCGCAAGCAATGGGCCTACGCTCGCATGGGCGATATGTTTACAAGTAGAGTTCCTGCCCAGCTCATCCAGAACTTTTCCACAGTAAACACCAACGCCGATACCTACATCAGCGAGTACAACATCTACATGGGTAACCTTGTAGACGACAAGGGGCAAACCATGTTCCCTGTCGATATGAAGTTGATATCGCACTGGGGACTGCGCGATGAGCTCAAGTCGCACTATGCCAACAAGGAAGATGGACTCACTCACCAGCAGATGATATACCAGGTGATGAAACGAATTATTGACCAATCCATACCCCAGCAGGTTATCAACAGCAACGAGTATATGTGGAATCCATATACCAATGCTGTAACCAAGGAAGGCAATGAGGTTCAGGCTACACCCGAACCCAACACTCGCTACCAGCATGTAATTAACCAGTTCAAGGCATTAAAAGCCATTGACGAGTACACCCCTATAATGCCAACCTACATACAACGTAAGTTCGAGGGTGAATTTGAACTTCAGGTTGACGAGGTTGAACAGCTATTCATTGATTTGATATCGTCAAAAGAGGTTCGTGAAGCTGGCAAGCTTATCAGTAAGCGCTTAGGACGCCCGCTGCAACCATTCGATATCTGGTATGATGGGTTTAAAGCCCGCAGTGGCATCCCTGCCGAAAAACTTGATGGAATAACCTCTAAGCGTTTTCCAAACACACAAGCGTTTGAAGCAGAACTGTCTAACATTCTCACCTCGCTGGGATGGAGCAAGGAAAAAGCCAAGTTTATTGCCGAAAGAGTTAAGGTAGAGGCTTCACGAGGAGCCGGCCATGCGTGGGGAGCTGAAATGCGTAAGGATGTTGCCCTGCTCCGCACCCGTGTTCCCGCTTCGGGAATGAACTACAAGGGGTTCAACATTGCCATGCACGAGTTTGGCCACAACGTGGAGCAAACCATTACCCTGCACGATGTGGATTACTACATAATGCACGGCGTGCCTAACACTGCCTTCACAGAGGCATTGGCATTTGTGTTCCAGAAACGCGACCTCGATGTGCTGGGCATGAAAGAGGTTAACCCCGATAAGGAATACCTTGAAACCCTCGATAACCTTTGGTCGTGCTACGAAATTATGGGAGTGTCGCTGGTAGATATCAACCTCTGGAAGTGGTTATACAACAATCCCAATGCTACAGCCGAGGAGGTACGTAATGCTACCCTTACCATTGCCCGCGATATATGGAACAAGTACTACGCCGATGTATTTGGCAGCACCGACGAGCCCATACTTGCCATATACTCGCACATGATTGATAATCCACTTTACCTGTCGGCTTACCCCATTGGCCACCTCATCGATTTTCAGCTGGAAAAGCAGTTCCGTGGCCGATCGTTTGCTGCAGAGGTTGAACGGATTTACTCAAAGGGTCGTTTAATCCCTCAACTCTGGCTTAAAAATGGTGTTGGTGAACCGCTATCGGTTACTCCTATCCTTGAGGCATCGGCAGTTGCCGTACAAAAACTCTCGGAAAAGTAACTAAAAGCCCCATAGAATTCAAAAGCCGTCCTCGCAGGGCGGCTTTTAATTTATACCTGAACAGGGTTAGTGGCTATTTTCAAATCTTTTTACGGTCTGAGCGATAGTTCCATACTTCCTGCCGAACAAAACCACTGCTGACAGGCAAAGCAATCCTGCTATTGCAAGGGTTAACTGAACACCAATTGTGGGGCTAATTGAGCCAAGCAAAAGGCTTCCAAGAGGTGTAATACCCATGAACGATAAGCCGTATAGTGCAACCACTCTCCCCCGTTTATCCTCATCAACAATGTGCTGCAAAAGAGTGTTTGTTGCAGCAAACTGAACAATCATACCAAATCCGGTAAAAAATATCATCAACAATGATAAAGCCGTATAGGTTGAAAGGGCAAAAACCAACAACCCAATAACAAAAACGATAGAAGAGAAAAGGATAATCTTTGGTAAACTTCCAATGCTTTTCCTCGAAGCCAAATAGAAAGCGCCCATCAATGCACCAGCACCAAGCGAGCCAGTTAGAAAACCCAGCAGTTGCGAGTCGCCATGGAGAATATCGCGCGCAAAAACTGGCATGAAAACCTGAAACGGCATACCAATCAACCCTATAGCTGAAATTAGTAAAAGTAAATACCTGATTGTTTTATTCCTGTATGAATAAATTAACCCTTCAGCCAATTCTTGAAGTATTGAACCATGGTGATGATGAGTATTCATGGGTTTTATCCTCATCGAAATTAACGATGCTATAACCGCCATGAAACTAAACCCATTGATTATAAAACACCACCCCTCGCCAAGCCATGCTATAATAAAACCCCCTATGGTGGGTCCAATAAACCGGGCCGAGTTAATTAGAGTTGAGTTTAACGCTATGGCATTCTGAAGCAAATCCCTATCGCCCACCATCTCCAGCAGGAATGCATGACGGAAAGGGGTATCGAAGGCAAGGGCAATTCCATTGACCACAGCAACCAGAACAATTTGCCAAATTTGAATAACATCGGCTAGGTAAAGAATTGCAAGCGTAAAAGCCATAACCATCGACAATGTCTGGGAGCCAATTAATACCATCCTTCGGTTTACCCTATCGGCGTAAACGCCGGCAATTGGAGTAAGAAAAAGCGAAGGTATTTGCCCGGCAAATCCAATAACCCCAAGCAGAAAGGGCGAATTGGTTAACCTGTAAATAAGCCAGCCAAGGGCAAGGTTCTGTATATAAGTCCCCATGAGCGAAACTATCTGCCCATAAAAGAACTTCCTGAAATTGGGACTTCTTAAAGCCCGAAAAGCAAAACCAACACGATTAAAGTAGGAACGTATATCGATATACCTGAACATACCCTAAAACTGAATGCCTGCAGCTAAACCAGCCGCCCCATTAGCATTATAAAACAGAAATAAAAAAGCATGTGTTTGACTACCCCTACCCTGCCTTAGCTTAATTCGTTCGTATGCATAGTAAGATATTTTGGTGCTAAGGATTCCAATACCTGCTCCGGCAAAAACATCGGTTATCCAATGCTTATTGTTGATTACCCTTGCAAAACCAATTGTACCAGCAATAGCATAACCAGCCACACCAATCCATACGGTATGATCCTTGTACTCCTGCCACAAAAACTCAGCACCCGAAAAGGCCAGTGCTGTATGACCCGATGGGAATGAATTAGAAGCACTACTATCGGGGCGCGTTACATTTGTGGAATATTTAAGCGATTGAACCACTACAGTTTGTAAAACAAATGAACCTGCAAGTATAGCCGTTCTGTCCCAAAACGCATGTTTTGCCTTCAGCCCTGCGTCATCGAGTATGTAAACTGCCAAACCTGGTAAATACTGAAAGTAATCGTTGGCTCTGTACTTAGTGTTGATATGCTCTAAAACCTCGCTGCGAATCCCTGTATTCCAACGCTTGAGGTTCGGATTATCCAAACCGATAATACCATAGGTGATTAGCGAAACTGGCAGTATTGTATTCTTTTATGTTAGCCCATACTCCATCTTTGGCCTTTGGCCAACACTATCTAACGGAATTGACTGTTGCGTAAAAGCCTTTAAGTTAATAAAAGAATAAGAGAAATGAACACTTTTGCTTTCAATATCTAAACTATTCTTTTTGCAAATATAAACATCTAAATATGCCCATTAAGCCATTTGTAAATATAATTCAATCTAAGGTTTGAATTTAAGAAAGAATTAGTTATACTTGCCTAAAATTTAACTAATAAAAAGGCTAAAAGTGATTAAGTCCAAAACCATAGCCCTGGTAGCACACGATAACCGCAAGCGCGACCTTGTGGAATGGGTAGAGTGGAACTGGGCAAAACTGCTTAAGCATAAACTTATTTGCACTGGTACAACCGGGCGGCTTGTTGAGGAAGCTCTAACCAAAATGAAAGGGAAGGAGGCCGACGATCACCTTCAGCTTACCCGGTTGAAATCGGGGCCACTTGGTGGCGATCAGCAGCTAGGCGCTCTTATAGCAGAAGGTAAAATTGATATCCTAATTTTTTTCTGGGATCCCATGCAGGCCCAACCCCACGATGTGGATGTAAAGGCTTTGCTTCGCATTGCTACGGTTTACAACATTCCCACAGCCACCAACCGTTCAACTGCCGACTTCCTCATTAGTTCACCACTTATTGAACAGGAATACACTCCAAAACTAAAGGATTACAGCCAGTACATCAATAGAAACATTTACTAAAAATATTGAACTATGGAACGCAACGAGTACCGCGAGAATGTAAAAAAAACTATTAACGAAATCTTCGATCAGATTGAGGTTTTAAAAGCCAAAGCCGATAATGCTTCGGAAAAGGTAAGACAGGAGTATAACGAAAAGATTAGGGAACTTGAAATGCTCCGCAATCAAATGGAAAGCAAACTCGATGAGTTTGCCCAGGCTGCCGACAGCAAGTGGGATGAGGTGAAAGATACCGTAAATTCCAGTCTCGAATCGTTCAAGGAGGGTTTCAAGAAGTTAGGTTCGCTTTTCGATTAGTATTCTAGCCAAGTGCCATGAATTTAGGGGAATGAGTCGGAGTATTGTAAGGTTAGAGGAAGTTAGAGGAATAGTGAACAGTGAACAGTGAACAGTGAACAGTGAAACCGAATTTCCATGAATTATCGAACCAAACCGGCCCGATAAAAATTCTGATGCAGAAACATTTTTTGTAGAGAATAGTCAAAAAAATAAATCATTAAAATATTCCGGTTTAAAAATTATCAAATGGACGTTTTAGACCTATCCCTATTTGCAAGAATTACACTACTTTTAATTGCATGGCTTATAGTTTTTATTGACGTGTTGCGCAACAGGTTTCCGGATAGGAATATGTGGATTATTTACCTAATTATTACTCCTCCCTTGGCCGTTTTGGTATATCCTATTGTTCGGAATAAACTATTGAAAAAAAACTTGCACAACTAAATGGCTAATGGCCATTTTCAAGTTTAAATCGAATTCGTACAACTCCATCGGAGTAATCGGCCGAGATAATTTTAAACACCCCAATCTCCTTTGTGTTTGACACATGAGGGCCTATACATGCACACGCATCGTAATTGCCTACCCGAATAACCCTGATTGATTCCGGGGCATCAGCGGGTAATCTGCTTAAATCAAGGAAATTTGATGCATTGCTTTTGTCGGTAAACTCTTCGGTGACAGTCAAGTTCTGCAAAATAACCTCGTTAACCTTATCCTCAATTGTTTTTAACTCGTCTTCGCTAAGCGCACGTGGAATTCGGTAATCGCACTTCGATTTTTTCCTCTCCACGTGGCTGCTCAATGCTCGCCCGCAATTGTAAAGCCTAACCATTGTTTGATTGAGGATGTGCTCTGCGGTATGCATACGGGGATCATAATTCTTTTCGCTCATTTTAATATCAATTTTGATGTAAAAATAGCAAAATGGTAAGGCAATAAACCAATTATAAAGTCTTATTGTAAAAAGCAAAAGGCAAAAAAGATTACAAGTCTAAAAACAGTTACATTTGCCGGATAAAATTGGCAACATGTTCGATTTATCGAAAAAACGCTGGCAGTGGGCTGCCATGCTTTTCATGGCTTTTGTATGGGGCGCCTCGTTCATCCTGATGAAGCGAGGGTTAGATGCGCTCAGCTATGTTCAGGTAGCTGCTTCCCGAATATTTTTTAGCTTCCTGATCCTTTTGCCCCTCTCAATTAAAAATCTAAAACTTATAAATCGTAATAATTTTTGGCAATTGCTGTTGTGTGGCTTGTTAGGTAACTTTTTTCCTGCATTTCTTTTCACCCTTTCCGAAACCCAAATTACCAGCTCATTGGCTGGTATTCTCAACGGGCTAACACCTTTTTTTACGGTTATTGCCGGACTGTTGTTGTTTAAGCATAAGCCAAATATTTTTCAAACCATTGGGGTTATCGTTGGCTTTTCCGGGGCTTCAATTCTAATAACTAATGGCAACTTTTCCTCGTTTGGGCACGTTAACCTTTACGCCTTGCTGGTTGTTTTAGCAACAATGATGTATGGCATTAACTCAAACATCATTCGTTTCAAACTTTCTGGATTAACGGGTGTACAGATTACATCACTTATCTTTTTCATGATTGGAATTCCGGCAGGGATTATTCTAATGTTAACCGATATCGGTGCAGCCCTCCAACACCCCGTATTTGCAACTAGCATTATGGCCACCATTGTGCTTGCAACATTTGGTTCAGTTATTACACTATTTGTGTTTAATAACCTAATTCACCATACCAGTGCAATTTTTGCTTCATCAGTAACCTATATTATTCCATTCTTTGCCTTACTCTGGGGCATTCTCGATGGCGACCATATTGGAACTCTGCAAATTATCTCATTAATAGTTATACTCATAGGAGTTTACCTTTCGAGTTTACGTCGTAAACCCAAATTGCTTTAAAATCAAGCCATTTTGATAAAAATAAATCAATTTTCTCCTTAAAGGGTTGACTTTACCCTTATTTGTCCATACCTTTATTGTAAAGCTAAAACCTTTACCATCAAATGACAAAGGACAAAAAGGATAAAAAAAAGAAAAAGGCCGATAAGCCTCAGGAAGCAAAAGCAGCCACCAAGAAACATAAACTCGAGCTAAGCAATCACTACGAAACAGTTGAAGCGCATGTTGATAGGATGGATAAAAAAACCTATGAACGTGAGATTGAAAAACTGCACTTGGAGATGGTAAAACTCCTGGAATGGATAAAGTACCAAAAACTAAAAGTTGTAATACTCTTTGAGGGCCGCGATGCTGCCGGAAAAGGTGAAGTAATCAAAACCATTGCCGAACGCCTGAATCCCCGATTCTGCCGTATAGTTGCACTAGGAGTTCCTACCGAAAAGGAAAAAAGCCAATGGTATTTCCAGCGGTATGTTGCCCACCTACCCGCCGCCGGCGAAATGGTGCTCTTCGACCGAAGCTGGTACAACCGGGCTGGCGTGGAAAAGGTAATGGAATATTGCACCGAGGAGGAATACACGGAATTTTTGCGCTCATGCCTCGAGTTTGAACGGATGCTGGTTCGCTCAGGTATAATACTCATAAAGTACTGGTTCTCAGTTAGCGATAAGGAACAAGAACGGCGCTTTCAGGAACGTATAGATGACCCCACCAAGCGATGGAAACTCAGCCCAATGGATATTGAATCGCGCAACCGATGGGTGGAGTACTCCAAGGCCAAAGATGTTATGTTTGCCCACACCGACATTAAACAAGCCCCGTGGTGGGTGGTTCGTGCCGACGATAAAAGGCGTGCCCGCCTTAACTGTATCCATCACCTGCTAAGCCTTATCCCTTACCAAGACCTCACCCCTCCCCCTGTAAAACTTGAACCCCGCAGGATCGACGAAAGTTATGTTCGTCCACCTATCACTGACCAGAATTTTGTTCCTGAAGTTTACTAGTTACAAAAAGGGCTGCTCGCATGGGCTGCCCAAAATTTTAACCAAAAGTGCCATGAATTAACAAATATAACCGAGCTAATTAAATAGGGAAGCGGAAATACTCATGGAAGAAATCGTGCCTCGGGGGGGTAGTTTTTGCTGAACCATTTGATCTAGCAGAACCTAACCTCTTATACACTTTTTAAAATGGGCAGTTTGGGTTACAAATTCTCAAAACCAGGTATGCTATCAATCTTAATTGGGCGGCCATTTTTTAGCCCTACACCTACTACCTTAGCCTTAACGGCCAATTTTCCCTCGGGCAGTTTAATCACTTCCTGATCAAAAATCATTCGTAAATGGCCCTCCTTGTGGGTGGATAAACGCACAACAAACCTATCGCCACTGGTTAATGAGTACTTGTAGTCAATTTCGATACGCGACACCACAAGGTCGATACCCTCAGTGTGCAACCTGGCAAAATCGATCCCTTTGCTCAGCAAAAACTTATGGCGGGTATGTTCAAGGTAGTTCAGGTAGCGGGCATTATTAACAATACCCTGCAAGTCGCATTCATAATCACGAACCTCAAACTCTAACTCATAAACTTCCATGGTAAATCACCTAAGTTTAACTTGGTTCCAGTTCCTTAATTTATAGCCGATAACAGCGTAGTACAGAATAATTAAATACGAAGGAATGAGTATAATATATGCCATTTGCGGTGAATAAGAATCGGAAAGATGCCCCCAGCATAAAGGCAGGATAGCACCACCCGCAATAGCCATGATCAATACAGCCGAACCCGTTTTAATAAACTTGCCCAAATCGTGAATGGCCAAAGGCCAAATGGCAGGCCACACCAGTGCATTGGCTAATCCTAGAAGAGCAAGTGCAAGTATCGAATAGGTTGGTGCTCCTAAAACAACTATTACGCTCAAAAGTATCCCCAGCAAAGCCGAGCCAATGAGAGCAACACGCTGCGAAATCACCCTAGGAATTAAGACGATACCTGCCAGGTAGCCAATTATCATGGCGATGAGGGTATAGGATGTAAATAATTTAGCGGTTTCTATTTTAAAATCCTGCGACATACCGTAACGAATAATGGTATCGCCTGCAATAACCTCAACACCAACATAGAAGAACAGTGCAACTGCACCGAGTATAAGTTGGGGAAACTGCAAAATACTGGTTTTTTCTGTAAGGTCGTCGGATGCAATATCGGCATCATCCTCGGTTTCCACATCGGGCAGCGGGGCATAGCGTACGGCAATTCCCAGGAAAACGAGTATTAATGTCATAACTATGTACGGCCCAATCACTCTATGTGCAAGGCTATTGAGAGCAGCAGCGCGGGCAGCGGAACTTAAACCCTCGAGCGATTTTACAAAGGCATCGCCATCGTTAAGGATGTAGTAGGCCAGAATGAGCGGGGCAATGGCTCCGGCCAACTTGTTACAAACCCCCATTATGCTAATGCGCTTGGCTGCGCTCTCCCTTGGTCCAATTATGGTGATATAAGGATTAGCCGCTGTTTGAAGGACTGCTAACCCTGCGCCCATAATAAACAGACCACTAAGAAACATCCAGTATGCTCTGCTCAATGCCGCGGGAACAAACACAAGGGTTCCAATAGCCATCACTAGCAAGCCCACTGTCATCCCTTTATGAAAACCAGTCCTTTTAAGCACCCACGATGAAGGCAAAGCCATTACGGTATATGAGATATAAAATGCAAAGGCCACCAGTGTAGCCTCAAAATCGGTTAACTCACACAATATCTTGAAATACGGAATAAGTATACCGTTTAACCAGGTTACAAAACCAAAAATGAAAAATAACGCTCCAATAATGAGCATGGGCAAAAAATTACCTTTACTTTTCTGAGAGTTCATTACAATTGTTTTAAGTTAAGGTACCCCAAAAATATGGTAGAAAGTTGGGAGTAATGAAAAAGGAGTTAAACCTTAACGGTTATAATATCATCCCAACGGGTAGTGTACATAGGCGATACACGTTCCTGGCGTAATTTCCATTTTCGGCCAGCCCCCTGGGCGGCTACTTTAACCGTGTGCCTGCCATATTTATCGTTCAGTTTATCCATAACCACCATTAGCCTGTTGTGTTTTTCCCTATCAACACTATCGAAAAGTGAAGTTTGGATATGCTGATTAGTTGAGATACCGGAAACAATTACACCTGCTTTCTTGTATCGAAATCCTGGCTTATATATGCTTTTTAACCCAATAAGAGCAAAATGTACTAGTTCCAGGGTACTGCTTGTGGGTACTGGCAGAACCACGGTTTTACTGGCCGAGTACTGGGGTAAATCGTCGCGGAAGTAGTTGGTGTGTGCAAAAACCATTACCACTTGCGCAACCGACTGTTGCTTACGCAGTTTATGGGCGCAACTCACCGCAAACGATGCTACCGCCTCGCTCAGGTAGCCAAGGTCGGTTTGCATCTCGCCAAACGATCGGGTTGTAGCGATAGCCTTTTTTGGGGGGGCTGAATGCTCCAAATCGATACAAGGAATGCCCAATAATTCTCTTTGTGTTCGTAACCCCACTACCGACAAATGTTGCTTTACCCACCCTGCAGGCATCCGGGTAAAATCGTAAGCTGTATTCACTCCGTATCGAGCGAGAAATTTACGGTATTGCCTACCTATTCCCCAAACCTCACCAATCTCGAACTCTTTTAGCGCATCAACACGTTGCTGCTCGTTGGCAATCATATAAACGCCCTGGTGCTGTGGCTGCTTTTTTGCGATATGGTTAGCAACCTTTGCTAATGTTTTGGTAGGGGCTACGCCCAAACTTATGGGAATACCGGTATTCCGCATGGTAGTTTTTCGAATTTTTCGGGCATAATCCAATAAATCGACATAGTTGAACCCGTGTAGCCCAAGAAAAGCCTCATCAATGGAATATATCTCTACATCGGGGGTAAAGCTGGCAAGGGTATTCATCACCCTTTGGCTCATATCGCCATAAAGCGTATAGTTTGATGAAAAAACTGCCACATTGTTTTTTTCAATTAAATCCTTGATTTTGAAAGTAGGCTCTCCCATTTTTATACCAAGGGCTTTTGCCTCGTTGCTTCGGGCTATTACGCAACCATCGTTGTTCGACAGCACAATCACAGGTCTACCTACAAGCGATGGGTTAAATACACGCTCGCACGAAGCGTAAAAATTATTGCAGTCGGCAAGGGCAAACATGGCTAAAACTTATGAATAACGTAGGTAACGATGCCCCACACTACAAAATCGTTCTCCTCGGTAACCTTTATGGGTTTATATGCCGGATTGGCCGGCATGAGGTAGATTCCGTCCTTTTTAATTCGGATGGTTTTAAGAGTAAACTCACCATCGATATAGCATACGGCTTTATGGCCATCGGCTGGGGGTAACGATTTGTCAATCACCAGAATATCGCCATCGTAAATTCCCTCATCAACCATGGAATCGCCGCGCACACGCCCGTAAAAAGTTGAACTCGGATTCTTGACAAGTTCCTTGTTTAAATCAAAGGCCAAATCGATATAGTCCTGCGCTGGCGACGGAAAACCAGCCTTTATTCCTTCGGCCAAGGGAAGTGAAAGATCGTATGTAGTATCGGCAGTAAAGAAATCAATCTCAGGTGTAGTTTTTATCAGCCTCATACTCTCCTACCTCAAGCTCTTTTATAACTTTAAGCACATAAGCAATACGCGAGTGGTTCTTAACAGTTTTAGGGAAAATAACCAATAGCGCCACTAAGTATCCGCTCATCACTCCCTTAATTAAACCCGACAAATAGGCATCAGTCTGATTTAAAAAGAATATGACTGCCAGAGCAAGAATGGCATAAACCACTAGTAGGAATAGAGTTACCGATTGTTTTCGTGCTAATCGCCTGTGATAATGAATTCTTGAATTCAAGTATATCCGATCGAAACCGGCAGTTAGCTTTGTTTTTTCATCGGCTGTAAATCCACTCTCCAAATCTAAAAGAACCTTAATGAACTTTTCTTTATTCATGGCTGCAATTTTTAAATTATTACAAATTTACAGCAATAATTCTAAAAATCGTCAATTTGAATATAATCAGTTGATGAATCTTCACTAAAAATATTACTGCATCACCATTTTTAATTGGCTTCGACGAATTTGTTAATTCAGGGCACTTGGGATCAAACCTTGAACCTGGGATGAATACCAAAAGACAAAAGGGCAAATGCCCTTTTTTCATAATCGATAGCCACAGCAACTTATTTGCGTGATTAACACTCGAATTGGTTAAATAATACAGGTTAACCTTGTAGTTGTACGAAACGAAATTATTCCTGCCCATGGGAACATCAATACTTAAATCCCAGTACTTTTTCAGCTCGGGCTTTAAAGTAAACCAACCCCCTAATTGCTTCGTTTTTATAGAGTTTTTTTTGCGGAATGAGTTATTAATCCATGATCTTGTGACAATGAGCAAAAGTTCGTTTCGGAAATTATTCATCTCTTGCGAAAACTCATTTATTTTCAGGGCGGTTCCTGCAGTTGCTGCGGCCAGTTCGGTTAGGGTGATTACACGCTGCTTAGCATCGTTGGCAACAGCTAAGGCTAAAGCAACCATAACCAGTAATGCCAAGGCAGCAACTGCAATTGAAGCGGTAGCAAGATTTTTTTGATCGGCCTCAAGCTGCGATTGCGCCAATTCGTTTTTGAGAATTTCGACTTCGGGATTAACTGCATAGATTGGGAATGTGCTGTACACAATCTGGTTGATTAGCGGGTCCCACTTGCCACTATCGGTGGATATTATAATTTTTTCGGGAGATAGCAAAAAATCCTCATCGGTGGTGTTGGCCATTTCGATATCAAACTCCAAATAGGCATCAGTGGCACCATGGTAAGCGCAATGCACTATAAAGCCATCCTTGTAGTAACTGGTAAATTCCTTACCTTTCTCCCAGGTGGTTTTTGTTTCTTTTGAGTTGAGTCGCACTACAGGATTGGGCGTTGCACACGAAGCCAATAGGCTTAGTAAAAGAAGGTGATTGGTTAACTTTTTAAAAGTTTTCATAGATCTTAGGTAGTTGGTTTGACGTGAACTAACAAAAAATGCCACTAACCTTGGGAAATCAACCATTCTCACGTGTTAATTGCATGTTAATACTTAAAGCAAAAAAATTTGGGAGGTAAGTAAAGATGCAATAACTTTGCACAAACCTAATAGGATGCTCTACTTACTACTCTGCATATTATCATCAACAGTAGTTTTAATCACCTTTAAGTTACTTAACCGCTTTTCAGTCAACAACTTTAGCGCAATCATCATTAACTATTTGGCAGCCAGTGTAGCTGGTTTTTTTTTGGCCAAAGGTGAACTCTCTGGGCTTAATCAGTTAGGTGTTTTACCCATTCTGCTAATGGTGGCAATGGGTATCCTTTTCATAACCATGTTCCATTTCCTGGGCAAGAGTACGCAAACAGCCGGAGTTGCCATCACATCAGTAGCCGCCAAAATGTCGGTAATTATTCCCATACTAGTTTCAGTCCTCATTGATCCGAACGATAAGTTGAATGCCATACGAATAGTTGGCATTGTGCTTGCATTAGTTGCTGTTCTCTTACTTGTAATACCAAGAAAAACCGAAAAGTTCAAGCCCGTTAAAACATATCTTCCCCTTATAATCTTTTTGGGCATTGGAATGGTGGATGCATCGGTTAAGGTTGCTCAGCAATACTTTGTAACCAACGAATTAAACCCCTTATTCAATGCGGTTGTGTTTGCCATGGCTGGCATAACAGGCTTACTGCTAATCCCCTTTAATGCCAATGCAGCCAAGGATTTACAAAAAATTAAAACATGGCTATTGGGAACATTACTGGGATTAGCAAATTTGGGATCGATGTTTTTTATGGTTGCTGCGCTTCACCATGTTGGGAGCAAAGGTACTCCCATGGAAGGATCGGTTCTTTTCGGCATTAACAACCTGGGTGTAGTGCTGGCAGGAACGCTGGTAGGATTGCTGCTATTTGGCGAACAGCCAAGCAAAACCAATCTTACCGGAATTGCTCTTGCAGTATTGGCTATTGTAATACTAATGCAAAGCTAAATGGTTGAAGTATTTGACACATATAAAACCATCGAAGCACCTGCCGAAGGGATTTACAAGGAAAAGGGCAGTAAGTTTATAGCCAAGGCATTCCCGGTAAAAACCGAGGAACAAGTTAAGTCCATTATTGATCAGGTTAAGGAAGAATACTACGATGCCAGACATCACTGCTACGCATACATTCTGGGCCCTAAGGGCGATAAATGGAGAGCCAATGACGATGGAGAACCATCGGGCACTGCTGGCAAGCCAATTCACGGACAACTGCTCAGCTTTAACCTAACTAATGTTTTGGTTGTGGTAATACGTTACTTTGGAGGGAAAAAACTAGGCGTTTCGGGTTTGATAAATGCCTACAAAACGGCAGCCCACGATGCTTTAGCCAATGCCAAAATTTTCACCCGAACGGTGGATGCCATTTACAGGGTTACCTTTGGCTACACCATGATAAATAAGGCGATGCGATTAGTCAAGGACTTAAACCTTCAAATAGTAGCACAGCAATTTGATAACACCTGTTTCATCAGGGTGAGGATTCGGCGCTCAATGGAAAACGAATTTTTATCGAAATGCTCAAAGATTGAAGGACTTATTGCCGATTTTGAATATGAAGATTGATGTATTAGCCCCGTTTATCGGGGCTTTTTTTTGAAACATAAACTCAAACACAAAATACACAGTGATGAAAAACAAAAGTTTGGTATCAATCAACGATCTGAGCAAGGATGAGATATTCAGGGTACTCGACCTTGCCGAAGAGTTTGAAAGAAATCCTATTCAGCGAATCATGGAAGGGAAAGTGGTGGCTACGCTTTTTTTTGAACCGTCGACCCGAACCAGCTTAAGTTTTGAAAGCGCAGTGAACAAGCTGGGTGGACGGGTAATTGGTTTTTCGGAGACATCAACCAGTAGCGTATCCAAAGGTGAAACCCTAAAGGATACCATCCTTACCGTAGCCAACTACTCCGACCTGATAGTCATGCGCCATCCCATTGAGGGTAGCGCACGCTATGCAAGCGAGGTCTCGCCTGTTCCCATTGTTAATGCCGGCGATGGCGCCAACCAGCATCCAACCCAAACCCTACTCGATTTATACTCGATCCGTAAAACGCAGGGCAAACTCGACAACCTGAAGATTGTAATGGTAGGCGACCTAAAGTATGGCCGTACCGTTCACTCGCTCCTAATGGCCATGAGCCAGTTTAACGCCTCGTTTACCTTTATTTCACCCGCCGAGCTCCGAATGCCCCAGGAGTACAAGATGTACCTCGACGAACTCGGTTTAAAGTATGAGGAGCATACCGATTTAGCCGAAAACATTAAGGATGCCGATATTGTTTACATGACCCGGGTACAGCGTGAACGTTTCTCCGACCCCATGGAGTACGAAAAGGTTAAAAACGCTTACATACTCCGAAATGGCATGCTCGAAGGCACAAAACCAAACATGCGGGTACTGCATCCGCTCCCCCGTGTGAACGAAATCAACACAGATGTTGATGAATCGCCAAAGGCATACTATTTCACCCAAGCCCTGAATGGCGTTTACACCCGTATGGCAATTATGGCTCTCATTTTAGGTTTAAAAAAGTAAAAGTATAGCGATATGAAGGACAAGAAACATCTGAGCGTTAGCGCCATCGAGAATGGAACAGTAATTGACCACATACCGGCGCAAAACCTGTTTAAGGTTATAACCATCTTAGGCCTCGATAGGATACCAAACCAAATAACCTTTGGAACTAACCTTGAAAGTAAACTACTCGGTAAAAAGGCTATTGTAAAAATTGCCAACAAGTACTTTGAGCGCGACGAAATAAACCGAATAGCACTTGTTGCACCTCATGCAAAACTTAACATTATCAGGAACTACGAGGTGACTGAGAAAATGCTGGTTGAAGTACCCAACGATATTGCTGGCATTGTAAAATGCGTCAACCCCAAATGCATCACCAACGACGAAAAGGTTACCCCAAAATTCAAGGTGGTTGATAAGAATGGCGTATCGCTAAAATGCCATTACTGCGAAAAGATTACCGACCAGGAACACATGGAATACCTCTAAACACAAAAAAGCCCCAGTTGCGGGGCTTTTTTGACCTGATACCCGTTATGAGATAGAGATCTGACGAACGGGTTTAACCTTGGCTTCTTCCTTTTTGGGGATGATAATGCTCAATATTCCGTCCTTGTACGACGCTTTAATCTTATCGGTGTCTGCGGTATCGGGTAACGTAAACGACCTCTTGAACGAGGAGTAGCGGAACTCACGACGCATTACCTTTTCGTCCTTGCGCTCCTCCTTAACCTCTTTTTCGCTGGATATCTCCAGCACGTTATTGTTCAAGTCAACCTTAAAATCCTTCTTGTCGAACCCCGGAGCAGCCACCTCGATGGTGTAATCATCCTTCCCCTCCTTGATGTTTACCGAGGGAATGGTTTCACTCTCGCTATCGTCAAAGAAACGGCTGATGAAATCATCCCCAAAGAACTCATCTACCAGGCTTGGTAGAGTGCTTCTGCGACGTAACATTGGCATCATAGCTTTACCCTCCCTTTTTTTGGTTAGACATCAATGCTTTCACCTATCCTTTTTCAAACCCCATGCCAGCAGTGTTTTTATGTCATTTTTTCACCACACAAGGCAAACACAAGACAATTTGTCGCAAAGAATGTTGTAGATTTGACGTTAAACCGAGCGGTACGAACCTGAAACATTCATAGCACAAAAAATATGACCCCATTTTTAAAAATCATTTTGTAAAGGTGTTATAAATGCCAATATATTGATGTAAAGCCTCCTTGCGAATTGCGGCATGAAACGTGTCGGATTGCAGGACCCTGTTTATACCCACAGTAACTACACTACAAGACTGGATGAAATACCTGACAATCAAATGAAACCGGCTTGCTCAATGATTGCGAGCTGTCACTATTTTTGTGTACATAGTTAGCTTTTTACAAATTAAATCGATCATTTTGAACGTGCGTCAGGGATGGGTGCATAAGCGTCTCAATAAAGGTATTAACTCTCTGAAACCCGTCGTTTCTTTTCTTATAAAACGCAAATGGTCTATTTCAGTTACATTGACTAATCAGAAACTCCTGATATCCCAGGGAATACGGTTATTTCGTTTTGGCCGGTTTGTAATCCCAATATGTTTTTTGGAAGAAATGTGAAAAGGGAATATCATTATTAAAACAAAAATACGACATAAAAGGTTCGAAAATCCGTTCAGGATGGATAATGCTTAAATATCTTGGGCAAAGCAGAATCGTGAGATTTGAAACTCTAGACTACGCGCAACTACGACATTAGGTTAAAAAAATTTAAAAAGCAGAACTTCTTTAACTTCAAAAGAGTTAAAATAAAATGCGTTATAATCAAACCAAAAAGAATTATCATCATACATAAGCATAAAACCACTTAACATATTTTGAAAGAGTTTCTTTTATCGACGGGTTGGCTGATTTAATTGGTAGCAGGAAATTTGCAAGAATATGCCGAATGCATAAATAAAATACATTTTGACCCATATAGAGCCAAATAAACAGTTGATGAACAAGCATTTGAACAGTTAGTTTCTCGATTTTAGCTATACATGAAAATTATTAGCAAAAGCAAAAAAGATTGGGAACTTTTTGGAACACTTGCACATGATAATAATGAAACAGTATCCAAAAAGCATGCGGCCTTAATGAAAAAATTTCATAATCAAGGTACATTAAGGACAAGTATCGAACATATTATTGAAACACCGTTCTTTGTTAATTCTGAACTTACAAGTCTCATCCAGATAGCTGATTTATGCAGCTATTCATTAAGGCGATATTTTGAAAACAACAAATTTGATCTATTAAACAGAATTCAAAGTCGATTTGATAGACAAAATGGAAAGATAGTTGGCGTACGTCACTTTACTATACAAATTGTAAATGTATGTTCTGTGCCCCTTAAAGTTACTGGTAACTCATGGGGTTGATAACGACTTTCTACATTATTAATACCCGTTCACCTCAAGCGCTTTTTGGTAGTGCTGCTAGTTAATTTCGTAAACATACTCATTGTTCCTGCGCTGGTATCTTAAAGGATTTAATAGGTCAAACTCCCAAAACTCCTGCGTGTTGAGCTCCAGCGTATCGTCAAAAATAACTATTACTTTATCTACTGCACATCTACTAACTCCATTATATACGAATTTTTGCGGCCCCCTATTTTACCAGGTTGTTGTATGCCTTTTGCATATTCTCAACGGTAAATGAATTTTCAAGTCTTTTCCCCAACTTTATCATCCCTTCGGCTGATACCTCTTTTGGGGTATTGGGTTCTTGTTGCAAGGGTTCATTCTCGCAGCCGTAAAAAACAGCTGCCAACATTAACAAATACAGTAAAATAGCTGATTTACGATAGATAGATAGACTTTGATTTCATGGAATACAAAATTTAAAAATTAACCAATCAGATTAAAACTTAACAATAAACTCGATAAAACAAAAACAAAATCAATTTACTTAAGCAATAAGATTTTTTTTACCATAGGCATTTACATTTTAAAGATTACACTTTAAAAAATATCCAATTATTGTTTAATTGCATTCAAAAACAAATATACAAATATTGAACAAAACACATAAGCCCCCACTTCAAGAGAATGAGAAAAAGCAATCAATCCTGCGTTAAAATGCCCAAGTTAGTACCATTACAAAAGGTGAAATTATGCGAGCCAACTATGTATTAACATTTTTTTGTAACTTTTGCGTGAATTTGCCATGGAAAAAATGAGCCCAAACAGCCAAAACAATAACGACTACGATAAATGGGATGGTTTTGATCCCAACACCTTGTTACCCTTAATTTACCAGAACGAGAGCAGCATATACCTTATTCAAAATTTCAAAATTGTTTTTGCAAACCCGAGTTTTAGCAAACTTACTGGCTATACACCAGATGAACTCAACAAAATCCTTTTCCTGGATGTAGTTCACCCCAAGGATAGGAAGCTTATTAAAATCCTTTTTAATAACGATTTTGCCGAAATACGCAAACATACATCAAACAGCTTTACCTTAAGAATCTTAACCCGCTACAACGAGTTAAAATGGATAAAAACCATTTTTTCCATAATTTATTGGCAGGGATCGCCTGCGCTCCTTTGTACCAGTTACGACATAACCCTGCAAAAGGAAGCGGAAGAGAGCATGGCCAACCAGGAGCAGAACCTGAGCATGCTCGTGAACGCCTTTGGCGACTTAGTGTTTATTGTTAACCACAACTACAACATTGTTCAAATAAATAACGCTGTCCTGAATGCACTTGGGTACCAGGAGCACGAGATACTGCTTGAGTCGTTTGTGAAGCTCCATGCCGAGAGTGAAAGAGGAATAGCTATAACCTCGCTAATGGAAGTATTTGATGGCGACCGCAAACTTTACATCACTGAGTTTGTGCGAAAAAACGGAAATCCACTCCCTCTTGAGGTTAGAATGATAAAGGGTTACTGGCGCAAGCGCGATGTTGTATTTGTAATTGCGCGTGATATTACTGAACGCATTGAGGCCGAAGCGGCTATAAAGCAATCGGAAGAAAAGTTCTTCAAAGCATTCAATTCCGGTGCTGTAATGATGACCATTAGCACCCTTAACGAGGGCATATACATTGATGCAAACAGAGCGTTTTTGGAAAAGGTAGGATACGATTACTCTGAAGTTATTGGGCAAAAATCATCGGAACTTAAAATATTTAAGCAGATTGATCGGCGCAATGAGCTGATTGATGCTGTAAAGTGGGAGAACAAGGTCGATAAAATTGAAGTGGAGATTGTTAATAAAAAGGGTGAAACCTTTACAACGCTTCTATCAGCTGAGATTATCAACATACAGGGAACCGATTGCTTGCTTATTGCCATGAGCGATATAACTTACCGCAAACAGATTGAGGAAGAGCTTGCCCGTAGTAGAGCACAGCTAAGAGGCACAATTGACAATTTACCTTTTATTGCATGGCTCAAGGACAGCAAATGTGGCTATTTGCTTGTAAATAAAAAGTTCACCAACCATTTTGGAATCACCGATGATCAAATTTTGGGCAAGGTAGATACTGAACCTTGGCCCTCACCACTTCTCGATACTCTTAAGCAGAAGGAAAGCGAGGTGCTAAAAAGCAAGCAAACTGCCAAATGGGAGATTCGTGAGGGTGAACGCAGAATTGAGGAATGGTGGGAGTTTCAGTTAACACCTGTGTTTAATGTGAACAAAAAGGTAATTGCCATTACTGGAATAGCGCGTAAAATAACCGACCAAAAAATCAACCAAATAAAAATCCAGAAACACCTCGACCGACAAATACTACTAACCAAAGTTTCATATATTTTTAACACAAACCAACCCTTCGCAAAGCAAGCAAACGAATCGTTAAACCTTATTGTAAGCGAAATTGGCTTAAGAAAAGTTTTTATTCTTATTGGCAACGAAAGCGATTTTGAAGTATTTTCCTGTTGTTCAACCTCTGCCTACTATTTGGTTGAACCCCTAAAAACCTACTATGCCGACAACTATCCCAGCATCACATCACATTTTCAGCAGGAAAACAAAATTATCTATGACATATCAGGCTCTTCCATGCCCACTTATAGCAGCCTGAAAGAATTAACCGGCAGCCAGCACTTACTGCTTTTTCCAATTCGGGTAAAAGAGAAATGCCAAGGCATTTTTGCTGTTGATTACCCCTACGGCAATAAGGTTAAGGCCGCCGACGACAGGGATTTTCTTTTAACCATGTCAAATATCCTATCAGCCTCATACGAATCGCACCTGAATGAGGAACAGCTCCGTAAAGCCAAGGAACTTGCCGAACAGGCAAGCCAAGCCAAGGAACGCTTCCTATCAACCATGAGCCATGAAATCCGCACTCCAATGAATGCCATTATTGGCATGGCAAACCTGTTAATCGACGAAGATCCGAAACCCGAGCAAGTTGAGAACTTAAACTCACTGAAATATGCAGCCGAAAATCTCCTTTCGCTCTTAAACGATATTCTGGATTACAGTAAAATTGAAGCCGATAAGCTCGATTTGCTGCAATCCAACGTTGACATCAACGATTTGTACAAAGGGCTATACAGCATTTTTGCTAAAATGGCATCGAGCAAGGGTTTAACCCTTACCTATACTATTGACGCCAATATTCCTAACCCGCTACTGGGCGACAGGGTTCGCTTAAACCAGGTGCTTACCAATCTTATTGGGAACGCCATTAAATTCACCGAAAAGGGTGAGGTTAAATTCTCAGCGGGGCTTGTGGGAAAAACCGATCGGAACGCCACCATCAAGTTTACCGTTTCCGATACCGGCATAGGAGTTCCTAAAAACATGCAGGTTGACATTTTTAACGAGTTCACTCAAGTACATGAGGGTAAACATAGGGCATCAGGCACAGGCTTGGGTTTAGCCATATCGCAACGGCTTGTTAAGCTCATGGGAGGTGAAATAGCCCTTGAAAGCGACGAAGGCAAGGGTGCATCTTTTTATTTCACCATAACATTTAACCTCGGCAAGGCGCAACCCACGGAAGAACTCCAAGAAGTTACCATTAAACCCGGCAAATACCGTGTTCTCATTGTTGAAGATAACGAATTGAACACATTAATAGTTGAACGTTTCCTTACTAACTGGGGCATTGAGGTTGACCATGCCAACAATGGCCGCGAGGCCTTAGAGCATTTAGCCGAAAATGATTTCGATTTAATCCTTATGGATTTAGAAATGCCCGAAATGGACGGATACGAGGCTGCCCAAGCCATCCGCAAATTCGACAATAAGACCAAAGCCTCCATACCTATTATTGCCCTCAGCGCTTCGGCTTTGCTCGATGTGCAACAACGAATTTTTGGTATTGGCATGAACGATTTTGTTCTTAAACCGTTTAAACCCCAGGAATTGAAACAAAAGCTGGCCAAATATCTGGATAAATAACTGAATGTATGAGTAAAGAACTAATCCTACTGACTGCAATTGCAGCCATAACGCTTACTTCTAAGGCACAAGTAAAGATTTCGATCCAAGTGCACCAGCCAATTGGAAGCATGGCCAAACTATCGCGTTACGAGGGGAAAACCCAGGTTGAAATAGACTCGTGCAAGCCAAAACCCGATGGAATCTATTCGTTCAATATACCCGAAGCTTCTCCTAAAGGAATTTATAAAGTAAATATTGGTAAAGGATCATCGCTCGATTTTATAGTAGCCAACGATAGCTTAATTTGGTTTGAAACCTACTCGTTTGCCGTTGAGGATAGCTTAAAGGTAAAACAATCAAATGATAATGAAATTTTCATAAACTTCCGTAGGCTCCGGCAAAATGCCGAACAAAGGATGTGGCTCATTGAATCGCTTCGCAAGTATTATCCTGAACCATCGATTTTTAGCCAGATGCTTGACAATGAGCATCAACGCATAGCCTTTGACCTTTACATGCAGGGTAACAATCTCGCCTCAAATGCAAGCAGCACCCTGGTTTCCAGCGCAATCCGTCTTGAGCTAACTCCACAGGTGGTTGCCCAAGGTAATGCATGCACCCGAAAGAAAGAACTATCCGATGCCTGGTGGCAAGGCATTGACCTCACTAATCCCGATATACGTTTCTTGCCCAAAATCACAACCCGTTTATGGGATTACCTGGAAAACCTGCTATGCGAGGGCAGCTACACCAAGGAAGAGCAGGACTCTGTTCTATCGGAATACATCCAGAAGTTATTTAGCCTACCCATGCATGCCGACATTAAGACATTCTTGCTTAACTCCTTATGCAACGGCTTTGCCGAATCGGACTACTACATAGTAATATCTACCTTAAAGCAGCTAAGCGAAAACAGCATCTGCCCTGTGTTTAACGAACCAGAACTCAAAACAAAGCTTATCCTTGAAACAGAATTAATGCCTGGTAAAAAGGCATTCAACTTCACATTTAAGCCAGTGGGTCAGAAAAAATCGTTTAAGCTATCAAATATCACCTCAAAATATACGCTAGTTGTATTCTGGTCGGTTTGGTGCCCTCACTGCACCGAAAGCATACCACAAATCTACAATACTTACAAGCAATACCAAGGAAAAGGGTTTGACGTTGTAGCAATTTGCATTGACGACGAAGAAATTGCTTTTCACGATTTTATCAAACAAAATAAATTGGATTGGAAAAATATTCGAATACCCTATGATAGCAATAGCAAGGTGATATTAAGGTACAATGTGGACGAAACGCCCAAAATGTTTTTGATTGACCGTAATTTGAATATTGTTTCGCGTCCCTCAACGCCTGAACACGTAAAAGTTTTTCTTGAAAAGAACCTGTAATTTGCTATACAGAAGTTCCATGAACTAACAAATTGAAGTTGGCTAATAAAAAGGCGCAGTCGGAAATATTTTTAAAGGAATTGAACGGAATGATTCGGAATGATTCAGAATAAACGGAATATGATGGTGTTAGAGGAGTCTAAAACGTGAACCGTGAGCTACTAAACAGAATTGAACAACTATCTACACCCCCTGTCATTCCGAGCATTTGCAAGTAATCTCTTTCGAGTATGCCGTTCCTAGCCCCGTAGGGGCTAAATATTTGTAACTCCATGGCTACAACTAAGCGTATAGCGATGCACGCAAGGCTTTTCACAAAGAGCAATGCTGAAGGGTTGCATCGCAAAGGTAAAGCATTGCAAAGAGAGGTTTCAAGAAAACCGCTTAAAAGGAATAAAGGATTAAAGGCACAAAGAGATGCATCGGCGGAGTCTATCCCGATATGTCGGGACTCAGCATGATATGAAGGCAGAACTCTGTTTTTACTAACAACCAACAATTGTCAACTATCAACAAAATTACTTTCAAAACGTTACGCAGTGTAAATTTAAACAATCCAAGCGCCCTGAATTAACAAACTCATCGAGGCTAAAAAAATAGGAATACAGTAAGCTTATTGAGGAGATTAGTCAATAGGAACACAATAAATTATATAATTATCTAGAAAATCCCGATTTATCAAAATCTTTCATTCCGAAGTTTCGAAATAATTAGATTTTATTAGTCGATTCTTCAATTGTTTTTTCACTTAACGAATTTGAATAAACATACGTTACAAGAAAAGAAAAAAGCCCACCTATGTGGGCTTTCATATCAACTAAGAACAACATTCTACTCAAGGTAAGTGTAGCCATAAAGGCCTGAACGGTAGTTCGACAGGAACTCCTTCCCCTCCTTGGGCGAAATAACCCCAGCCTTAACGGAACTGGTAACCCAGGTCTCAAGCGTTCGAACCATCTTTTTGGGGTTATACTGAACATACTCCAATACCTCGGCCACGGTTTCGCCATCAATAATTTGATCGATGCTATACCCTTTAGCATCAACCGAAACGTGAACAGCGTTGGTATCGCCAAACAGGTTATGTAGATCACCCAGTATCTCCTGGTAAGCACCTACCAGGAATACCCCAATGTAATACGAATCGTTGGACTTGATGGAGTGAACTGGAAGGAAATAGGAAATGTTTTTGGTGGAAATAAAATTATCAATCTTGCCATCGGAGTCGCAGGTTACATCCTGTATGGTGGCAAACTTGTCGGGTTTTTCATTTAAGCGTTGAATGGGCATAATGGGGAACACCTGATCGATAGCCCAGGCATCGGGTAGCGACTGGAACAGCGAGAAGTTACAGAAATACTTATCGGCCAAAAGCTTGGGTAACGACTTCAACTCTTCAGGTACGTGCTTTAGCTGTGAGGACATCCCAAAGGTTTCGCGGGCAATTGACCAGAATAGCTTTTCGATTTGCGCACGGGTTTTAAGGTCGAGCATGCCAAGGCTAAACAGGTCAAGGGCCTCCTCGCGAATTTGCTGGGCATCGTGCCAGGTTTCAAGCATTCGCGACTGGTTTAGCTTGCTCCACTGCTCATAAAGCTCCACTACCAGCTCATGGGCATCGGCGGGTACCTCATCATTCTCGTCCCATGATGGCAGCGATGCGGTTTCCAGCACCTCAAAAATCAGCACAGAGTGGTGTGCGGTTAGCGACCTGCCAGACTCGGTAATGATATTGGGGTGCGGTATGTTATTTTTATCGCTGGCATCAACCAGGGTTGATACTGAGTCGTTCACATACTCCTGAAGGCTATAGTTGATGCTACTTTCGCTGCTCGATGAACGGGTTCCATCGTAGTCAACCCCCAACCCACCGCCAATATCAACAAACTCTACGTTATAGCCCATTAAGCGTAGCTGAACGTAAAACTGCGATGCCTCGCGTAAGGCAATTTTTATACGCCTGATTTTGGTCACCTGGCTTCCAATGTGAAAGTGAACCAGCTTTAAACTACCCTTAAGGTCATTCTTATCAAGAAAATCCAACGCTTGTAGCAGCTCACTGGAGGTTAACCCAAACTTGCTCACATCGCCACCTGACTCCTCCCATTTACCGCTACCAGAACTAGCCAACTTAATCCTAATGCCAAGGTTTGGCTTAATCTTAAGTCGTTGTGCCACTTTATTGATTACCTTCAGTTCATTGAGCTTTTCAACAACAATAAATATCTTTTTCCCCATTTTTTGGGCAAGCAGAGCCAACTCAATATAATCCTCATCCTTGTAGCCGTTGCAAATAATGAGAGATTCGTTATCGGGGTTACTTGCAATAACTGCATGCAGCTCAGGCTTTGAGCCAGCCTCCAGTCCGATATTAAACTTTTTACCGTGGTTAATAATTTCCTCAACCACAGGGCGCATCTGGTTAACCTTAATGGGGTAAATGATAAAGTTTTTACCCTGATAGCCGTACTCTTTGGCTGCCTGTTTAAACGAGCACGACATATCCTCGATTCTATTATCGAGAATATCGGTGAAACGAATTAGCATGGGTGCAGCCACATCGCGAACCTGTAGCTCATCTACCAGCTCGCGCAGGTCAACCTCCACACCATTATTTTTTGGGGTAACCACTACATTTCCCTTTTGGTTAATGGAAAAGTACTTTACCCCCCAGCCGTTGATATTGTAGAGTTCGGCCGAATCCTCAATGCGCCATTTTCTCATCTCTCTTTACCATGTATTACTAGGTTAAACATCTACCATACAGCACCTTGTTATTAAACATTTAAGGCTTGCGAAGTTATATTGTTATCGCAACAATTACAATACAGCAGCAAGAAATATGGTGCAAAACCGTTAAATAATATCAACTTGAATAGGCTTAAGCAATTTATAGGATTTTGATTTCTGTTCGTCTATTTTGAGCCCTTCCCTCAGGGGTATCGTTGGGTGCCACAGGTTTACTTTTACCAAAACCAACCCACTTTAACCTGGCTGCATCAATACCTTGAGAGATAAGGTAATCGGCTACTGCTTTGGCACGTTGCGCTGAGAGCTTCAGGTTATACTCGGCGCTTCCCCTATCGTCGGTATGCCCGCCAATCTCAATCCTCATCTCTGGGTTACGGTTAAGTATTTCCAATAAACAGTTTAGCTCAGGCCTCGATTCGGGCAACAGCTCATGTGAGTCGAATGCAAAAAAGATATTCCGCAGGGTTATCACCTCATCCTTAACGATGGGTTGCAGCAGAACATCAAGCCTTAAAGGCTTATCGAACGAGTAGTATTCGGTTAAGTCGAAATGTTCCGAATGAAACAAATAGCCTGGCGCCGATACAAACAAACCGTAACGATTATTTACAGGCAAACAAACAAGAAACTCTCCCTTAAGCGCCGAAGCAACATCCATAACAACCCTATCGAGCCTTAAATCAACTAACTTAATGTTAGCCTCAACCGGATAAAATGTTTTGCTGTTACGAACCGTTCCTGTAATATACGATGTTGGTGTAGGTCGCACCTCGGGGTAGAGTTCAAAAGTGAAAATATCGCGCCCGCGTTCAGGGTTGATATCGGTTGAATAGTAAGCGGTACTCCCACGCGTATTTACAACAAGTCCATCCTCATCGCGATGAGTATTAATGGGATAACCCAAATTAACCGGAGTTATCCATTTCCCCGTACTATCGAGCCTAGTTACAAAAATATCCAGTCCTCCCATGCCCATGTGCCCCGATGATGAAAAGTACAGCGTTTTATTATCGAAATGGATAAAAGGTGATTGTTCGTTCTCGTCGGTATTAATCACACCACCCAAATTTACCGGGTTTCCCCATGAGCCATCGGGCTTAAGCTCTGACTTCCATATATCGAACTTACCAAAGCCACCCGGCCTATTGCTTACAAAGTAAAGGGTTTTACCATCGGGGGAAATGGATGGCTGCTTTTCCGAATATTTTTCGGAATTTACAGGAGGTGGTAATTTCTGAGGCGAACTCCAAAATCCATCGGGCTCTAAAACCGACTGGTATAAATTACATACCCCCCGACAAATTGTAAAGTATATGGTTTTGCCATCGGACGAAACCGACTGGGCACCCTCGTTAAATTCAGTATTCAAGGGCGATTTTACAGGCTCTCCTCTACCCCATTGACCATCCTCATTTCGGTAGGAAATGTAAAGGTCCTCCTGCCACTTGGTGCCCTTGATTCCCTTATCGGGATTTTTGGGTAAGCGAACGGTATAAACGAGCGTACGCTCATCGACCGAAAGGCTCGGCCAGTACTCATCCAAATCGGTATTAACTCCATCGCCAATATTCTTCGGGGAAAACGGAACTGGATTTGCTATCTGGTTAAGGGCAAAATGGCACTTGTCTATCATTTTCCGAGCCGAATCGTTCATGGTTGCCCTTTTATCATTGTAGGTTAAAAAAGTTTCGAAACTGCTGAGTGCCTTTTTATACTCGCCTTTGGAAAAATACAGTAAGCCCAGGATGTAGTATGCTCTTGGGTGAAAATCCTTATCGATGCTCTGAGCCTTAAGAATGCTCTCAATGGCCAAATCCACCTCGCCCTGCTCCATGTAAACCTGTGATAGCACAAGATGCCCTTCAATAAATCTTGGCTCCTTTTTTACACATTCAAGCAGTAGTTTTTGGGCTGTGGTGTAATCGTAACGATTGAATGAACTTAATGCCTTTTCGTATTGCTCTATCACCCTTTTACTGCTAATGCTATACCTCTTTTTAACATTCTGCCCATTAACTGTTAGCTGGCAAAGCAGCATGGCTATGATGATAAGCAGAAATGGTTTGGGTAGCATAAGCAATTTATTTTATGATTGTTATGAGAAACACGTTTTGGTTGTTCAACTAAATACCATTAAAAATACTATGTAAAACGAAAAGAAAAACAATTCATTACCTTATTTAGCAAAACCAAAATACCTTCAAAATCCTTTAATCATAATGGCACCGCCAAACCTGCCCCTATCGCCACAGCGAGCGGAAAAAAGCATGTAATTGTTACAAATGGTGCACATACCTGCAAACTCAATGTTTTTTTTGCTTACTCCCACTTCCATCAACACGTATGCGTTGGCACGCCAAAGGTCAAAAACAGGGTTTTCGCGATTGGGATAAGGAATTAGCAACTCATATTTCTTTGGGAATTCATCATTAACCAGCGAAACTACATCGTGGCCAACCTCGTAGCAGCAAGGGCCTGCCGAAGGCCCAATACCTACTAACAGGTCGCTGGGCTTTGTCCTATACTCCCTGCTCATTGCTTTTACAACATTCTCAGCGATGCGCTTTACGGTTCCCTTCCATCCGGCATGAGCTGCACCAATTGCTCTATTCACGGGATCGTAGAAAAGGATTGGGACACAATCGGCTGCCTGTGCCACCAAACAAATGTTGGAGTGGTTTGTAATCCATGCATCGGAATGCTGAAGGGCATCGGATTTGCTAAACGCACCTTTGCCTTTCAAACTGGGTTTAATTACTTCAACCCTATTGCCGTGGACTTGTTCGGCAAACACAAAATCATCAGGTTTAAAGCCAAATATTCTGGCGAGCGTTTCCCTGTTTTTAAGGACTACTGCATCGGGCAAAAACCCATTCAAACCTATGGAGAAGTTCTCATCCTCATCCAAGCCTATGCGTGTTGATATAAAATGGGTAATGGCCGGTTGGTGTTGCATTAAGTTATCGAACTTGAAGTACAGAATATTGTTGTAAACTAATGGCATGAGCTATTCGAGCAACGATTTAATACTCAAAAGTAATCAAAAAAATCATCAAGGTTAAAATTAAAATCCGACAAGTTGTCGGATTTTAATTTTTAACCATTAGGTTATGGGTGTGAGCTGTAAAACGTTAGTAGAGCGTTGCATTTCCGTATTTCATGTCAATAGTAACCTTTGCTTTAGGATTAACCGATTCGCCAACAACACCCGATAGCTCAACCGATGTATTCCTTTCAATTCGGTTAAGCCTGCTTGGGGCGAAACCAATATCAATCTTCCCATACGATACATTTGCATTTAACAAGTATGGGGTACCCCCAGGAATTGAAGCTTTTAATCCCGTATAGGCAGCGTTGAAGTTGACGTTTTCAAAATTTGCATCTACCGATGCAATCTTAACATCACCGTACTTAGCCCTTACATTAAACTTTTTATTGAGCTTGTCAATATTAAACACAGTATATCCCGATTCGCCTACCATATTGTTAATCTGACCTATTTCATACTTATCGTACTTAGAATCGAGCACCAACGAGCTAACACTGGCAAAACTCAGTTTTGAGTATCGCGAGAGCACCACACCGGCAACCAGCTTCTGCACGTCGAGCTTACCATACTTCAGTTCGGTTTTAACCCAGTTAGCCTCAACAATCGATGCATTTCCGTAACTGACGTTAATAGCATTCAAGGGTTCAACATCACCGCGGGTCAACCTATCAATTTTGATATTGCCATACTTCAGTTCCAAGGCCAAATGGCCACTGAGTTCGTTAATGTAGATATCTCCAAACTTATTTTCAATTTGAACATCAACATTCTTGGGCATTTTGATTGTATAGTCAATGGATAACTCGTCGCTCGACATCTGGAAAAGTTTACGATTTGCTCTTGAAAACTTATCATTGAACTTTGTAATGGCTTTTATTACATCGCCATCCTGAGAGAGTTCCACATTAATGGCATCGAGCAAGGCCTTAGCCCTTGTGGCATTTGAGTTATCAACCTTAACTTGCACGTATATCGATATAATGCGTTTTTCCCAGTTCTGAATGTTAATTTGGCCAAACTTATTTCCCACTACCAACTTGGTGTTGGTAGTAACCTGAAACTCCCTGCCATACTCTTTAGTCTGCGGAACCACTTTTGCCAGAGTGCTGTTAGCTGTAAGCAGTAACAGAAAAACCGGAAATAACCTAATACTTTTCATATGATTTGAATTTAATGATTTCTACTTTGCTTCGAGTGCCTGTTTAAGTGCTTGTTCAAGGTGCTCCAAAGTTTCGAGCCTAATTTGGTAGCTCTGAACGATGGCTCCCACCGCTACATCACTCCTTGGGTTTACTGAAATCTCTGATTTTACTTGTGGCTTATCGGCAATTGATTCGCCCAAAAGTTGCTCAGGCGACGGTAGCATCTGCCCACCCAAATGGGCAATTTTCTCTATTGAGCGGTATTTCCTGAGCAACTGGCTACGGTAGTATGCATCAACCTCGTAAAGCTGCCTGGACTCGCTGCTAGTAAAGTAATTAGTAATATCGAACCCAAAATGGCTGTTATAGTAAAGGCTAATAGCCCCTGTTATTGCAACAATAATAGCAACCGTAGCCGCAGCCAATAGATAAGATCGAATGGTGAGTAAGCGATGTTTTTGCTTTAACCTTAGCATGAAGCGTTCCTCATGCCCCGGAAGCATTTCATGGAATTCAAATTCACCGATGTTTTGCCTGATAAATTTCTCGATATTTGACATGGCAAACCTACTTTTTGTATTTAACAAGTTCAATCAACCGTTGTTTTGCCCTTACAAACTGTGAACGTACAGTTGATTGGGCAATGCCAAGCATTTCGGCAATCTCCTCATATTCATAGCCATCGACAAGGTGAAGGGTGAGAACCAACCGGTAGCCTTCGGGCAGCTTTTGCATGGCTAATTTCACCTCTTCAACCGACTCGGGGCTATAGTCGTCATCGTTTGGTTTTGCCGATAATCCGGGCGTATCGTCAATTGAAACGGTGAGCAGCCGCTTGCGCTTTAAGTGGTCGATACAGGTATTAACTACAATGCGCTTAAGCCAATCCCCAAATGTTACCTCGTTTCGGAAGGTATCAATTTTGTCGAATGCTTTAAAGAACGCTTCCTGCATAGCATCTTCGGCCTCCATTTTGTTGGGAAGTATTCTGCAGCATACGCTAAACATGGCATTGGCGTAAAGCCTGTAAAGTTCAAACAGAACTTTACTGTCGCCACGTCGACATTGTTCAATCAACTGCCCAGAAATATCCATAAACCCGATAAAACCAAATTCTACTATATAGACTACAAGTTAATGCCTTTTGCTGCATTGGGAAATAAAAAAGTTTAAAAAAAGCCCCATCGCCGGGGGCCTCTTTCGTATACTAAAACTAATAAACTAAGCAAGGAAACTCAAAAGGATACCAGCTGCCACTGTGCTACCTATAACACCGGCCACATTAGGGCCCATTGCATGCATCAACAGGTAGTTTGATTTGTCGTACTCCAAACCGACCACCTGCGAGACCCTTGCGCTATCAGGGACCGCCGACACGCCAGCATTTCCAATTAATGGGTTTATCTTATTTCCTTCGCTCAGGAATAAATTTAAAATTTTTACAAAGATAACTCCTGTGGCAGATGCAATAACAAACGAAGTTGCGCCGAGAACAAAAATGCCAACCGATTTAGGAGTAAGGAAAGTAGTTGATTGAGTAGAAGCCCCAACAGTTAACCCAATAAGAATGGTAACGATATCAACCAAAGGACCCTTTGCCGTATCGGCCAAACGCTTGGTTACCGTGCTCTCCTTAAGTAGGTTCCCAAAGAACAGCATACCAAGCAAAGGTAAACCCGAAGGAACAATGAAGGTAGTTAAAAGCAATCCTAGAATTGGGAATATAATTTTCTCCAACTTCGAAACCTGGCGGGGTGGTTTCATTCGAACTAACCGTTCCTTTTTGGTAGTAAGCAGTTTCATAACGGGTGGTTGTATAACGGGCACTAATGCCATGTAGGAGTATGCCGAAATGGCGATAGCCCCCATGAGATCAGGGGCTAATTTCGACGAAATGAAAATAGCAGTAGGGCCATCGGCGCCACCTATGATACCAATAGCTCCAGCTTCTTGGGGTGAAAACCCTAAAAGAAGTGCCAGCATGTACGCCCCAAAAATCCCAAACTGCGCAGCAGCACCAATAAGCATTAACTTGGGATTTGAGATTAGCGCGCTAAAGTCGGTCATGGCCCCTATACCTAAGAATATCAGCGGTGGATAAATTCCTTTAAGTACACCAAAGTATAGGTAGTTTAAAACGCTTCCACTTTCATAAACTCCTATCTGATAACCCGGAGTGAATGGAATATTTCCAACAATAATACCAAACCCAATTGGAACCAGAAGCATGGGTTCAAACTCCTTGGCTATGGCCAAGTAAATGAAGATTAGCCCAATTAATATCATTATACCATGGCCAACTGTAAAGTTAGCAAAACCAGTAAATGATAGGAATTGGGTTAAATTGCCAATCAAGAATGAAAAGAAACTCCCACTTTGTTCCATGGCTAACCAATTATTACAAGTACATCACCTTCAAGTACCGAATCGCCCTTACTAACCTTAATCTCAACAACTTTCCCTTCCTTGTCGGAATCGATATTGTTCTCCATTTTCATGGCCTCAAGTACCAGCAAGCGCTGTCCCACTTTTACATGGTCTCCAGGTTTAACAAGCACATCGAGTATAACCCCTGGCAGTGGCGATTTAACTGCACCTGAGGTAGCTGAGCCCGGGCTAACTGTTTTGGCAACTGCCGGATGGGCGTCGGTTGCTGGCACAGCCTCAGGTCGAACAAGCTTAGGTGTTTTGGTTTGCTTTAACTCCTTATCGAGTTCCACCTTGTAGGGGGTACCATTCACTTCGAGTTCGGCAATGTTTCCTTCCACATTTGATATATGAACCACATACTCATTGCCATTTATCTTGAACTTAAAATCTTTCATTTTAATTGATGGTTATGGGGTTAACTAATTCAATTTCCTATGAACAACAATACGGTTTGGGGTTTGCTGCAAGCTATACAGTTTGGAACTCCATGGTGAATAACGCCTCGAAACCCTCTCGATGGTAAGCACGGTTGACTCCTGGTCATGCTTCTCGGTTTCGTAAAAGTAAAGAGCAGCCGAAATGGCAGCAAAAACCTCACCCGGGATCTCTTCCATTTTCTTCTCAACCACATCAACCTTGGCCTGCTTGGACTTCCTAAATTGAATACGGATAGGTTTTTGAGCTACCCTTGCGGTTAGCTTGAACAACCGGTAAAGTACAAGCAGGGCTGTAAATACCACCGTCATGGCGGTTAGTGCCATGATAAACCCATAAGGGTCGAACTTAACAAACTTTTCGCCAGCTGTAACGTGGCCTGCAAAAAGTTCATTGGTTGAGTTAGGCGTAGCCAATTCGCTTATCTGCCATTCCCCTTTCCCGTTAGGCATCCTCACAAACGATTTATCGGCATCCATAATGGGCAAGGTAGTGCTATCGATAAGTGTTCGGCCATCGGGTGCAAAAAGTGCAATAAAACGGTTTGCACTATCAAGGGTAAAGTTTAAATGCAAGGTTCCATGTACGCTTTTGCCATTGGCAAAAAACACCAGGTACTGTTGCTGGGGAATAAGTGCGATGGGGTCGGCCGATGGAATACGGTACTTCATGGGGTTTGAGATATCGTTGGTAAGGAAACAACCCGCAACGTTAACACTGTTGTAGCCTGTATTAACTATCTCAATCCATGCACTTCGCTCACCATAGCTATCGATGTAGCTGGTTCTGTTGAAAAGCATCACCTCGTTAATGCGAAGATCGAAAACGCTTTGTGCATTAACGCTCACAAAACCAAATACTACAAGGACTGTAGCCAAAATCAATCTTTTCATTCTCATCATTGCTACAATCATTTTGATTACAACGGCAGGTTTGAGTGTTTCTTAGGTGGATTGGTATCCTTTTTGGTAGCCAACGACTGAAGTGCTCTAATTATTCGGAAACGGGTGTTTCGCGGTTCAATAACATCATCAAGGTAACCGAATTTAGCAGCCACATAGGGGTTAGCAAACTTTTCCTTATACTCCTGTTCCTTACGAAGCAGGAACTCAACCTTAGCTTTTTCATCCTCAATGGTTTCAAGTTCACGGCTGAGTAGCACTTCAATGGCGCCCTTGGGGCCCATGACGGCAATCTCAGCACTTGGCCAAGCGTAGTTGATATCGCCACGCAGGTGCTTTGAGCTCATCACATCGTAAGCACCGCCGTAAGCTTTACGTAAAATAACAGTAACTTTAGGAACAGTTGCTTCGCCGTAGGCGTATAGCAGTTTTGCTCCATGTATTATGATACCATTATATTCCTGACCAGTACCTGGCAAAAAGCCCGGAACATCAACCAGGGTTACTATTGGAATATTGAATGCATCGCAAAAGCGAACAAAGCGGGCAGCCTTGCGCGATGCATTGATATCGAGCACACCGGCAAGGTATTTAGGCTGGTTGGCCACAATGCCCACCGACTGTCCGTTGAAACGGGCAAAACAGGTTATAATATTGGCTGCATAATCGCGTTGTAACTCCAAAAACTCGCCATTGTCAACAATGGCAGCAATTACATCTTTAACATCGTACGGTTTATTGGGGCTATCGGGAATAATGTCGTTCAGCACATCCTCCAAACGATCAATGGGGTCGTTACAGGGCATTAGGGGGGGCTCCTCAAGGTTGTTTTGAGGCAGGTAACTTAGCAACTTGCGGATAAGCATGATACCCTCCTCCTCGGTTTCCGATACAAAATGGGCAACTCCCGATTTTGTGGAATGAACTCCGGCACCGCCAAGCTCTTCGGATGTAACAGTCTCACCGGTTACTGTTTTAACCACCTTTGGCCCGGTAACAAACATGTAGCTGGTATTACGTGACATGATGATGAAGTCAGTAAGTGCGGGTGAATAAACTGCCCCACCAGCACATGGACCAAAAACGGCTGATATCTGGGGTATAACACCCGATGCTAATATGTTACGCTGGAATATATCGGCATAACCGCCTAAACTCTTTACGCCTTCCTGAATTCTAGCGCCTCCGCTGTCGTTTATACCGATTACCGGCGCTCCAACCTTCATGGCCATATCCATAATCTTGCAGATTTTAGCGGCAAACATCTCCGATAGTGAACCACCAAATACTGTAAAATCTTGTGAAAATACGTAAACCAAACGGCCATCTATAGTTCCGTAACCGGTAACAACTCCATCGGATAGGTAACTCTCCTTATCGAGACCAAAATCGATGCAGCGATGCGATACAAACATGTCGAACTCCTCAAAGCTGCCCTCATCGAGTAGCATATCGATACGCTCGCGAGCTGTGTATTTCCCTTTTTTGTGCTGAGCCTCAATACGCTTGGGGCCACCACCAAGTTTTGCTTTTTCTCTTAAATCAATAAGTTCTTTGATTTTTTGCTCCTGTGTGCTCATCGTAACCTTTGGTGTTTGGGGATGTTTTTTACTTATTTTTATCTTCACAAAGTTCAGTTAATACGCCTAGGGTTGATTTAGGATGAAGGAAAGCAATATCAAGTCCTTCTGCACCTTTACGGGGTGTCTTATCAATTAGGGTTACACCCTGCTCCTCCATGCGCTTAAGCTGCTCCTCAATGCCCTTTACTGCAAAAGCTATATGGTGAATACCCTCACCCTTTTTCTCGATGAATTTACCTATTGGCCCTTCAGGGTCAGTTGACTCAAGCAATTCTATTTTGGTTTGCCCAACCATGAAAAAGGCAGTCTTAACCTTTTGATCCTTTACTTCCTCAATATTGTAGCACTTTAAACCCAACACCTTCTCGTAGAAAGGAATCGACTCCTCAAGGCTTTTAACGGCTATGCCGATGTGTTCAATGTGCGATATGCTCATAGCGGTAATATTTTAAATTAGTTTATGCAAAGTTACTTTGTATAGTTTACTTTAACCATAAAAGTTTCAACCGTTTTAGTTGTTTTTCAGCATTGTTAAAGAACATGTTTGTTAGAATTTTGCCGAAAATGGAACATAAAATAAAATAATCGCTTATTTTTGCAGCCAACTTAAGAGTAATAAACTAATACTTAAACACCATGGGAAAAGGCGATAAAAAAACCCGCAGGGGTAAAATATTTTTGGGCTCATTTGGCAATACCCGTCCCAAAAAATCAAAAGTTCGTAAGGAAAAACGCGACAAGGCTAAAGCCCAGGCAAAGTAAACCGAACTTACTAACGAATGTCTCAAAACCGGCACTGCCGGTTTTTTTTATTTATCACCTCAAACCAATACTATGTTAACGCATAGTGCAATTTAATCAAAAATTGGCACCAATCATAATTTGGGACAGGGGTAAAACGCAAATAAATGGCTAAATTTGAATAATGATCGTAAACATGTGATGCCGTACCCCAAAGCTAAAATAATTCACTTTTTACCCCTGCTGATTGCATTGCTGCTCAGCGGCCCTACCTATTCTCAAAATACTCAATACGATAGATTAACCTTTCAACGCGATTCCCTGTTTGCTTTGCTGCTTTCCGAACAAATTGATAGCTTATTTTATTCCGGAAGTTACGACAGCTGCATGCTGATAATTGACAAGGCCATAATCTTTTTTGATAAACTAGGTTTAATCAGGTATAAAATTGATGCCCTAACCCGGCGGGGAGCAATTTACAGGATCAATGGTAAGTTCGGCAATGCCATGTCCGATTTCAGCGAAGTGCTTCAGTATTACCAACGAACCGGGAATATAAAGGGCGAAGCCTCCACGCTAAATCATATAGGAGCAATTTACCGGCTCAGGGGCGATTATCCCACAGCGCTCGACTACTACTTTAAGGCTCTGGCAAACTACCAGAAAATTAACTATCTGCCTGGCATTTCGTCCGTCCTCAATAACATTGGAGTTGTTCATTTATATCAAAAAATCTACGATAAAGCTTTAGAATACTACAACCAATCTTTATCCATTGAGGAAACGCTCAAGAGCGATGAGGGGATTGGCACTTCGTACCTAAACATCGGTGATGTTTACCGAAAAAAGGGGGATCTGCAAAAAGCCGCCAATTACTACCTCAGAGCTTTAGTTTACGCCAACCGAACAAATGACCTTGATGGCATAGGAACCATTTACAATGAGCTGGCAGGCATTAACATCGAAAACGGCTCCACAGATGATGTCCTGAAATACTTAAAATTAGCCTATAATACATTTTTGAGCACAAACAGCCCGCAACGACTTGCAGAGTGTCATATAAATTTCGGGAAATACTACCAAACTATAGGCAGCATCAGTCAAGCTATTAAGCATTACAGCCAGGCTCTTGAACTTGCCGATAAAAATAAATTACTTGAAATTAAAAGCGATGCACACCGTCAACTTAGCCTACTTTTTGATAAGCAAGGAAATATTGTAGCGGCATACTCCCATTTCAAAAAGCATATTGGTACCCGCGACAGCCTTTTTAACGAGGATAACACGAGAAAATCGATACAGGCTGAGTTTTTTTATAGGTTTGAGCGCCAACAGGAAGAACATAGAATTGTCGAAGCCAAAAAAGCAGCGGAATACGCTGAACGTTTAAGGCGCGAAAAGGCGGTTAAAACTTCACTTATTGCAATAATCAGCCTTGGAACTATTCTAATTGGCTTTATCTTGCTCTATCTTCATAAAATCAAATTAAAAAACGAGGAGCTTAAATACCACCAAAAGGAAATCCTTGAGAAAAACGAGGAACTCCAACAGCAACAGGAAGAGATTCTAGCCCAACGCGATGAGATAGAACGTAAAAACATAATCCTTGAACAATCGCAACAGATAATAGCCGACAAGAATGAAAGGATGATTAGCAGCATAGAGTACGCCAAAACAATCCAAAACGCACTGCTACCAAAACCTGAAAAATTTTCCGAATTATTTTCGGACTACTTTGTAATTTACCAACCAAAGGATATTGTTAGCGGTGATTTTTACTGGGTAAACAACGATGAACGATTCACCCATGCAGCAGTAATGGACTGCACCGGACACGGTGTGCCGGGCGCTTTCATGTCGATGATTGGCAATACCCTGCTCAATAAAATTGTAATGGAATGGAAAGTTAGCCAACCATCAAAGGTTCTGGAAGCACTCAATGAACAGCTTCGTGAAGCGCTAAAGCAAAAAGAAATGGGCAATATTGTGCTGGCCGGAATCGATATTGCCTTTGTAACCATCGATAAACAGGATAAAAAAATGTATTTCTCGGGAGCAGCAAGGCCATTGCTTATAATCCAAAACGGTGAGATGAAACTGGTTAAAGGGAGTATTCGGTCAACGGGAGGTTTTCAACCGGCAAACACCAAACCCTTTGAGGACGTCAGCTTTGAACTTGTTTCGCCTACATCCATCTACCTATTTTCCGATGGCTATGCCGATCAAATCAGTATTGCCAAAAAGAAGTTTGGCTTACAACGATTTATCGATCTCATCAATCAATCGCATAGCAAATCCATGTCGGCTCAACGCGACTTGCTATTCCAAATGATGGAGAACCACTTACATGGGGCTGACCAACTTGATGATATCTGCGTGGTGGGTCTCCGGCTAGCATGACGCTACCTACTACTCACCTCGGGATACTCCAGCCTTACGTGGTAGATATTCTGCAACTTTTTCTTGAAAATTGTCTTTATCAACGAGATATCCCTGAGTGTAATATCGGCAAAGCTGTACTGCCCCGAGTTAAGCTGATCGTCGATAATCCTCTCTACTAGCTGATCGATACTCTGCATGCTATACTCCTTAAGACTACGCGAGGCTGCCTCAACGGCATCGGCCATCATCACTATGGCAGTTTCCTTGGTTTGCGGTTCAGGACCTGGGTACGAGAACTTACCCTCGTCGATATTTGCATTCTCAGCCTGCAATTCCTTATTGTAGAAGTATTTAACCTTGCTTGTACCATGGTGCATTTTAATAAAGTCAACTATTTGACTCGGTAATCCTGCCTTGTCTGCAATTTTTACCCCCTCATGCACATGATTTATGATAATCTCAGCGCTTTTAACACTATCAACATTCTCATGAGGGTTAAATCCACCCTGCTGATTCTCAATAAAAAACATAGGGTTAGCCATTTTCCCAATGTCATGGTATAGAGCTCCTGTCCTAACAAGTAGAGGATTTCCTCCAACGCGCTGAACAGCGCTCTCGGCTAAATTGGCCACCTGCAAGGAGTGCTGAAAGGTTCCCGGAGCAACCTCGGCCAATTTCCGCAGCAAATCAAGGTTGGTGTCGGAAAGCTCAATGAGTGTGATATCGGACAAAAAACCAAAAAACTTCTCAATAATGTAAACCAATTGGTACGAAGCAAGAAGCAACAGAGCATTAATGCCATACCATAATGCAAAAAACCAGTTTACTTCTTTTAGCGAGCCATCGCCAATAAGGTATAGGCTTAAAGTTAACGCCAAGTAGGAGAAGTAAACAAGTCCCACCGTTTTAAATAATTGGCTACGATTGTAAATTTTGGACAATCCAATAACAGCCACAATACCCGCAATAAAATTGGTAAATACAAACTCAAAGCTATTGGGAACTAAAAACGCCACAAGAAAAATGGTAATAAGGTGAACAAATAGGGCAAGCCGCGAATCGAAAAAGGTTTTAACAAAAATGGGCACAATGGCAAGCGGAATAACCAAAATGCTGAACGAGTTTGTTTTGATAACCAGGGCCGAAACGCCTGCCGATGCCGTAATTAACATCAAAATAAATAGCAATTTCCTGTTATCGTTCAATACCTCGTTTCGGAAATTCAAAAGAAAAAGAAAAAGAGCAATATATAGTGATGCAATAAGCATCATGTTTCCGAAAAGAATGGCAAATAAATTTTTTGAGCCCAATTGTTTATCGTATTCTTTTTTGAACGATTCAAGAATCTGGTATATCTCTGAGCTTACTACCTCGCCCTTCACTACAATTTTTTCCCCTGCTTGTACCAACCCCTTAGTAATTGAAATATTTGATATTAGCTCATTACGGAACTTTTGCGTTGCAACCTCATCGTAAAACAGGTTTGGATGAATGTACTCGTTAAGGTTAATCATTTCCAACAATTCAACCAATTCTAGGGTTATACTTTTAGCGTAGTCAGCTGATTTGGCATTTAAAAGCCTAACAGCCTTTTGAACAGTATAAACCTCATCGAACCACTTATCGTATGCCACATTATTGATTACAACAGCCAAACCCTGTTTGAGCATACTGTTTGTAATGGCGTTCTCATCCTGATTGATAATACCTTTTAAGTAAATCTGATTTAGGTTATCAGCAACAAACTTTTCCAGCTTAGGCTTTTTTTTCAGGTAATTCAGTCTTGAGGTCTTTGATACATTCTGACTATTAATGAACTTGTCAAATGCCAGGTCGAAATCGGCATGGAACCTCTCCAGCTGCTGCGAGTGAATGGTGGAATCGTACCGGTAAAACGATTTGAACTCCTTTAGCAGTTTGCTTTTTTCGGCAAAAAGCTCTTGCTCTGTCTTATAAACCGGGAAATCGAAAGGGGCATAAAAATCCTCATGCATCCATGGCCTACCCTTTTGGAATTCATAGCCAAATCGGCCTTCGCGTGGCATTATCGTAACCACAATGAGATACGAGAGCAGAAATAGCACAAATGCCAAAATATGTTTTATGTTGATTTTTTGATGCGCTGCCATAACCTTAATTTTTTCAAAGTATGAATCACTTATTTGTTATTGAGCTGTACTGAGGGTTAATGTTTGCCACAGTCAGTCCCAGCTCCTTGCCTGCATTGAGCATAAGGGTATAGGCCTCAAAAAAATCGTTACGGATTTCGCCATCCAGAATAGCATCCTTAATCCTATTCTTAATAATCCCAACCTCCTTGCAGGGTTTCAGGTTAAAGGTTTCCATAATCATTTCGCCTGTAACTGGAGGCTGGAAGTTTCTAATGGAATCCTTCTCTTCAACCTCTTTTA
>Ga0209614_1000188_pt1 | contig 57896 bp, 55 predicted proteins | sample BlaSprsedimmetaG_FD_185484 | JGI IMG/M metagenome (GOLD analysis project Ga0209614, IMG submission 185484) | Hot spring sediment bacterial and archeal communities from California, USA to study Microbial Dark Matter (Phase II) - Blank Spring... ...
GCGGCCCTGAACCAATTCTCAATCATATTTGAAGGCCGGTTACCGGTTTACTGACAACTCAAACCCGGACCGTTTACACAAAATGCTTTACATGCCCGACCCTCGGTTATTTCTATAATTCCTTAACCGGGGAGATTATCTCGGGTGGTTCCATATCCGTAACCCCTGGGGCAACGATTATCGAAGACGGCGGCACGGGCTATTATCAGTTTACCGTTACTTTGGTCATTACTGTTCCCCAAGGCTATACAATCGATCCTAGTTGTCCTGCCCAGAGTAACAGTTATGTTGTAAACAGTGATTCGACATTAGGCTCCGGCGAAAATGGCGCCACAGGATATTTAATGAATTACAGCTGCGCCGGTAACCCCTGGCATACCTCTTTTGATATCCAGTCAGGAAACATATTTAACAATAACATCCCATTGATAGAAGCCTCATCAACTTCAATCCCAACCTTGAATGAATGGGGCATGATTATCTTCTGCTTACTGCTTGGAGGGGCTGTAATTCGGCATACGCGCCCCCAAAGTCTCAAGATGTAGTTTGACAATATTTCAAGTCGAAATCTAAGGCGGGAATAATCCCGCAACCCAAGCGGGCCGTAAAGGCCCAGCCTGGGTTGCGGGAGGGCATCCCCACCGATCCCGCCATCACTACCTGTAAAATCACTCACTTTAAAGAATAGACCAAGACGGCGAGATAGGGATTGCATCTCGCGAGACAACTATGTTAGAGTCAGACCCGATTCTCCGATCCACAGTAAGGACCAGTCACCATACTGGGACCTGGAAATACTTCAAGGAAAGATGACCGTTTTCTTCAAATCTACAGCGCTGCTGCTGGTGCTCCTCAATCCTTTCCTGGTTATCATTTACCTGATTGACGCGCTGGAAAAATGTAGCCGCAGACAGTTCTCCTTGATCCTGATGCGGGGTGGATTGATCGCGACCCTCGTCTTCTGGGCTTTCGCCATGCTGGGGGACGCCGTTTTCTCTGAAATAGTGCAGGCTGATTTTGCGTCGTTTCAGATTTTCGGAGGAATTGTCTTTCTACTGATCGGCCTGCAGTTCGTTTTTTACGGGCCCAAGGCCATTCAGATTCTCAGGGGCGACTCGGAAAACCTGGCCGGCGCCGTTGCGATGCCGATACTTATCGGACCAGGCACCATCAGCGCCAGCGTTATTATCGGCAAGCGCCTAGATCCTCTTCCGGCCTGCGGCGCGGTTTTCTTCGCCCTTCTATCGTCACTGGCGATCATGGTGATTCTCAAGGCCATCCACGATTTTGTCCGCCCCCGGCATGAACCCCTGATCCAACGCTACATTGAAATCGCGGGGCGCATCACGGCCCTGTTCGTCGGCACCATTTCCGTCGAGATGATCATGCAGGGATTAATGACCTGGGCCCAGAAATTTTAGCGGTCAGCTACTTTTTTAAAAATCGTTCATTTCTCTGACGGGAAAACTCAACTCACCACCCACAACCTCTGTCTTCCAGCTGAAGCGCCATGAAACAGGAATTGGATTTAACCCTAACCCCCGAAGCCGCCGGCGGCAACAACTGGCAGAAACCCTAGGAATCCGCCCCGAGCAGATCAGCCACTGCCGCATCCTGCGCCGGACCATCGATGCCCGGCACTGGCCGGCACGGGTTAATCTGCGTGCGACTTTTGACCTACTATGACGAACCGTACCAGGAGGAAACCAAAAAGTTTTTTTCTATCCCGACGCCGGCCACAAACCAGAGGTCCATATTATCGAGGCCGGGCCGGCCGGTCTTTTTGCCGGATTGCGCCTGCTGGAGCTGGGCTATCGCCCGATCATCCTGGAAAGAAGCAAGGACGTCAAAGCCCGCAAGCAGGACATCGCGAGAATTTACCGGGGACAGATCATCAATCCTGATTCAAATTATGGTTTTGGCAAAGGCGGGGCGGGAACCTTTTCAGACGGCAAACTTTTCACCCGCTCCGCGTCCCCCGCGATACCGCCGACCTGCACCATCCGGAAATCAAGAATCTCTATCCCTGCGGCGAGGGCGCCGGCTATGCCGGAGGCATCATTTCAGCAGTCATCGACGGCGAGCGCTGCGCCGAAAGCGCGGCCCGCCGAAAAGCATCCGTCTAACCAATCAGGTCAAGCCGCTGCGGCTCAGGTCCCGCATTACTCCCCCTTAGCCTTTCGCCGTTTACGAGAAGCCTTGTCGAGATACATGCGTCGGTCGGCCTCCTGCAAGGCTGAGGAAACCTCTTGCGGGCCGGCCGCGGTGGCCGAGCCCAGCGAAAGCCCGACCGCAGGCGCAGCACGTTCAGCGTTGTATAAACCGGCGCAGGTTCTGATGCGCTCGAGAAACAGCGAAGCTGAAGCGATGGCCGTCGCCGGCAGCATAACCACGAATTCATCGCCGCCGATGCGAACAATGACATCGTCGCTACGAAAGGCCAGGCGCAGAATCTCGGCCGCCCCTTTGATCAGACGGTCTCCGGCGCCATGTCCCAGAGTGTCATTGACTATCTTTAAACCATCGAGATCGGCGACGATGAAACTCAGCGGAAATTTGGCTGCGGCCACCACGCGCTCAAGCTCCGCGTCAAAAAAAACGCGGTTGTAAAGACCGGTCAACGCATCATGGGTGCTTTGGTATTTCAGCAGGTTCTCAGCCTTTTTACGGGCCGAAATATCACGGGAGACCCCAACATACTCCTTGATTCTGCCATCCGCGTCAATAATCGGAGAAACCACCACCTCGAGAGGAACGCGCCGACCATCCTGACAAATTTGCGTCACCTCGACAACCTCGGCTGACTTAGCCCCGCCAGCGGTCGAAGACCAAGCCGCCAGCAAACGTTTTCTCAGCTCCACCAGGGATTCAGGGGTCAGGGACCGCTCCAGCGGTTCCCGCAGGGCCTCGTCGACACTGAGCCCACACAGGTTGGTAATCGACGGACTGATATAGGTGAAAAATTCCATCGCGCGATCCATGGTCCAGATCACATCATCAACATTTTCCGCAATATGGCGAAAACGCGCCTCGCCCTCACGCAGGGCCTCGGTCAGGTCACGCAGAGCGATATTATCCTGCTGCAGCCGCAGGGTGAGATTTTCAAGCTCGCTGCGGGACGCCTCCAGACGTTCAACCATCTGGTTGAAAGCCTTAGAAAAATCCCCCATAAAGTCAACCCGCTGAGAAAAATCACCCTCGGCGATTCGCTGCGTCTGCCAGGTAAGATGTTTCAATCCGGCATGCAGCGACTTGAGGCCACCAATCACCGGACCACCTGCGACGGGAAGCGGAGCGGAAAGATCGCCGTTGGCCAGGGCCAGGGAAAATCTCTGCACGGCGGACAGATAATCAGCCAGCCGGAGCAGGGACTCGGTTTCCGGCAAATCCAGAGGGAGATCATTTCGAGGAATTCGTCCGGCGGCCAGTTCGGCAAGAAAGGCACAGAGCTTAAAACTCATTTCATTCTCCGGTCAGAGCGCAATTTTTGCCTGAAAACGACAGGTTCGATCTCCGGTGCACCAGCAATCAACCTCTTTCACAATAAAAGGTTTTCCACTGAAACGCTCAAGAATGGCGGCGATAAAACCTTCATCATAAGTACAGATCTGATGGCCGGTTTCCGGCAGACCGGAACAATCCAGATCCTCGGAAACCGTCAGGGTCAGACAGCCGTTTTCAAGATCGGCCTCTTCAACCCGCAGAATCCCCACCCCCAGATCTTTCAATACAGTCTGTAACTTTTTGACCAAATCAGCCAGCTCTTCCTGAGGGGCAATCAGGTGATCATAAAATTCCCGGCCGGCCAGAAAACCGGCTTCGTAAAAAATCCGGTCGGTTTCATCGGCTCCGCAGTGCTGTTCCATGATGTCGCGAAAACAAAATTGCATGAGGCGATAGACCTCAAGCCGGTTCGAGCGCCCCAGATTCGGGCGACCGCTCTCAATATCTCCCAGCAAATCCCAGGAAAATTGATATTTACGGGTTTTTTCCATAGCCCTGCTCCACAAAATCAAGTTAAAAGATCACGCCGTCAAACCTGCAAGAACCCCATGCACCTTTCTTTTGCCGCTGACTCCTGCAGGAGAAAAGGCTCCTGCAGGCAATGACCCCGTCTGCTAAAGACCTCGGTGAACCATCACCTTGGCGGCAGAGCCGGACATAAACAGAATCTGATGCGGGAAGCGAGCCCCGCAGCTTGCAACCCGTACCTGAAGGTATTTCCGTTAGTCACAAACAAGTGCTCTAAACAGAACATTTTTCTTATTTTGCGGTTGGAAAAAGGTTGAAAATAACAAGAAAATAACCTGTAAGGCACTAACCGGAAACCATGCTGAGAGAGATCAGCAAAATCAGATTGAACAGCACTTCAAGTTCTATCATCGCGACGCAAGCTTCTCGGTGTTGCGAGCCGGCTCGCCCCGCACCAGATTAAGATCGCCAAGCTCAACCCCGAGATGATCCGCAACCACCCGGCACTTAGCTTTAAGAAAAAAGAATAGCGGCGCGGAAACGCCGGAGAGGGTTTCGTAATTGCCCTGGCCCTTGCTGATGATCAACGGCGCCTGGTGAAAAAGCTCCAAAAACTCAGGGCTGCAGAGTTCCAGGACCGTGCCCGGCGCACTGCAGCCGGAAGAAATAATGGTGGCGCAGGCATCGAGACCGGCAGCCAGGGCATCCGCGAAAGTCGCGTCATTGATAATCGGCGCTTCACGTACGACATATTTAACCGGCGTGGCCGTTTCCCGGACAATGGTCTCTATAAAAAGCCGATCCATGACCGTTTCACCGGTGTTGTCACCAAGATAGAGCAGCCACTCGGCTTTCTCCAGGGCCGCGCGAAAAAGCTCCTCCTGCCAGTGACCAAAGGCGCCATGATCAAGCACGCGGTCAAGCTCCTGGGCCAGATCAAATTGCGAGGCCACCCCGAAATCAATCACATTGCCGGCGACCGCGAATTTGGCTGCCAGGCTTAAGGGGTCCGGCGCGGCCGCCACTCGTTTCTGTAACCGGGGATAAAGCGCCAGAGCTTTTTCGGTGCTTTCCCGTTTAATTGCGGCGAAAGGATCAGGGCTGCCGACATAACGACTGATCATCTGATAGAGCCGGATGGAGGTTTTGGGCGGTGGGTCGGCAAGCTCGATCTCGGCCAGATCGGCGGAAAATTCGCACAACATGTTTAAGCAGTCCCTCTCGGGCAGCTCCAGAAGTTGGCCGACACGCACGATCTGGCTCATGAAACAAGCCAGACAATCAAGATAGGTTTGCATAAATTTTTTCCGCTAGCGATGGCGCAGGGTTAGCACAATGCCGCCGACAATCATGAATATACCGACCCCGTGAAACCAAAAGAAACGCTCCCCGAGAAAAAGAAGAGCCATGATCGAACCGAAAACCGGCACCAGATGAATGAACAGCCCGCCCAGATTGGCGCCGATCAGTTCAATGCCGCGATTGTAACAGACATAAGAGATGATGGAAGGGAAAATCGCGACATAAGCGATGGTCAAAAGGGTCTGCGGATTAAAATTCAGGGTTCTGACATTCAGACTTTCCCAGAGATAGAGCGGCAGCAGCATCAGGGTTCCGGCGATAAAGGTAAAGGCGATAAAGCTTACCGGATGGAGCTTCGGCCGCCACCGCAGCATCACCGAATAAAAGGCGTAACCGATAGACGCGATAAAGATCAGAACATCCCCCCGGTTCAGGGACAGGGAAAACAGCAACTCAAGATCGCCGCGAGCAATAACCATCACCACCCCAGCCAGAGAAAACGCGACCCCGAGCCCTTGCAGATAATTGATCCGGTCACGAAAGAACAAAAAGGAAAACAGCATGATCAGGACCGGCATCGTCGACTGAATAAGAAAAGCGTTGAGAGCGATCGTGGTCTGCAGGCCGCTGTACAGCAGGGTATTGAACATCGCCACCCCGGTCAGCGCGAGCAACAACAGCAACGGCAGGTGTTTCCTGATCACCGACCAGTCCTTCTGCAGGTATCTCCAGGAGAAAGGGAGAATCAGGCTCGAGGCCCCGGCCCAGCGCCAGAAAGACAGGGCGACCGGCGGCACTTCCAGGCGCATATAGCGACCGACAATGCTATTGAGCGACCAGAAAAAAACCGCCAGCGGCAGCAGCAGATAAGGAAGACGATAAAGACGGCGCAAAACATTTACCATAAACACCCAAGCTCAGCAGGACCACAACCACGTGAAAATTAAAGTTCAACGGAGACCTGCCTTTCTAACGTCTGTGTCGGAAAAGGTCAAAGAAAAAAACGACACCGGCCGGCGAAAAGCAACTTCGTTCAAGAGTTGTCAGCCGGGCTATCCGACGCGTCTGGTCGAGGGGGGCAGCGGTATGGTTCGCACAACCTGTAGTTGAGAATCTTGCCGCCGGCGCTGCGCGTCCGGGTATAATACCTTAAAGAGGGTAGTTATATTTTGCCAGAGGGAGATTGAAATTTTCACTGAGCCAACGGTGTCCCGAGCGGGACAGAGCGACAATTTCAGCTTTCAGATCATCAGATAAATCTACTTTGGCCGCCGGCGGCTTATCTCCCGCTTTTCCGGCTTGTGCTCCCAAGAGACGTTTACGCCCCGCAAAGGTTTTGCCTTTCAAATAAAATCGTTACCACCGGGAGTCATTAAACTCCCGTATCCGGTTGAACTGCTTCTGCGTCAGACTCCGATTAAAATGCTGTTGCCGACTCAGACGAACCCCCTCCGCGGTCTCAATACCGATAAATTCACATATAGACCTATAATAACTGTCGGGATCAGCAAGCAGCTCCTCGAAGAGAAAAACGCCGACATTCTCCTGGCCCAACAAGTTCACCGAGGCGCGAATATTTTTGTTGTAAGAGAAGAGGTTTTGCTCACCCAGCGCTTAGACGCAACCGGGAGAACCATTCCTCAATCGTAATAAAGGGAGCAGAACCCATCCAGGGACGACGATTTTGGCGCAGGAAGTGTCCTTTAAGATTTTGCAGATATTCCGAAGGAATGCGCGATAAGGGGTGACGCAGGACAAAAAGGATGCGACAGCCACCGAAAACCTGAAGCAGCCGCTTCAACATCTCTACATACTTTTCCGTCATCCGGTTTCCCAGAATTTCCCATGACGCCACCAGAACCATCTCCGGCGAGATTTCCGGCAACACTTTTTCCACGTAAAGATTCCGTGGATAAGTGCAATCAAAAAGCTGACAGAGTTGCCAGAGAGTGGGCTTGAAAATTTCGTAGAGAAGCTCTGTAACACACCCCTCCCTGTGGGCCAAACCTTTGACCTTACCGCAATAGAAAACCTGGGAGTGGTGGGCGAAAAGCGCCTCCTGTAGAGTCGTCGTTGCGGTTTTGGTTAATCCGACATGCAACAAGAGGCCATTTTTATCGGCCATTGCGAAAATGCTCCTTTCGCAAACCATCCACGATTTGCCCCCAATTAATCTTTATTGACTTTTTTCGGCTAAAGCCAGACTCAAAGTCACAAACTCTCTGGTACTTTCCCGCCAGTCGGGCCAGGAAAACTTTTGCTGCTCACCAAAGCCCTCCGCCGACAACCAGAGTGCTCTTGCCACTCTTCTAAAAGAAGGACCAATTCATCAGGAGAATCGAGTTTAAAAAATCGACAGAAATTCTCCCCACTTTCGCGAAACACCGGAATATCGCTGGCGAAAACGGTCAAACCGTGCATTAGTCCCTCGACAACCGGCAAACCGAACCCCTCGGCAAGGGAAGGACAAACCAGACAATCAGCTCTTTCGATCGCTTCAGAAAGATCCCGGTCGCTGGCGTTATCAAGATGCAGAAGTCGTGTACCAAAATCGGCATGGCCTCTGATACGATCGATAACCTCGCGATTCTTCCAGCCCGGTCGACCGATAATTATCAACGAGACATCGACATCTTTGGCGCGCAGGAGGTCGTAGGCATCCAAAAGCAGGAGGTGGTTTTCCCTGGGTTCTATGGTTCCAATCGTAAGGATGGCCTTACCGGGGGTATTCCAGAGGGGTTGCAGGTAGCGTTAAATTTTCTTCCGTTCAGAAATCGAATCTAGTTCAGCTCCAAGTCGAAAAGATCCACCGGCAAAAAAAATGAGGGCGCAGCTCCGGATGTTTTTGCAGATAGCCATTAAGAGCTTTTCGGGTTGCTTCGGAATTGGTTACGAAAAAATCCACCCGCGGAATAATCTGCGCAAACCAAGCTGAAAAACCCCTTACCGTTACCTCCTGGCAAAGCTCCGGCATAAGTAAAGGGAAAAGGTCGTGCACCATCGCCCCCAGGATAACCCCGCGCCCAAACTGAACTTTGAAAAGAGCCTCCAGCATAGCGGTTGAACGCCAAGTCGAATCGACCAGCACCACGATATCGCCCGCACGAAAGGAGATAAAACGACCGATTATCAGCTTGGCCGGAATTGTGGCCAGAGCCATCAGGGAAAAAGGAAGGTCACGCATTTTTTGCGCTGTTCCGGCGAAAACAGGAGTTTGACCAGACGAATTATAATTCGTCGGCAAAAATCCGGGAGATAGCCACCGCTCGATTCGACCAGAGACTCGACGCTCTTCTTTAACCTGATCATGAAATATGGTCTTATCTTGACCTTACGGGAGGGAATAATAAAACCGAAACCGGTCCAAAGCAAGGGATAGACATCAAAATCGCGGCCCGAAAATGCCGGCCCATGATTGGCAAGATTACGCACAACCCTCTGAATGCCGCTATTTCCTCCATGAAAAAAGGTCTGCGTACACTCAATAAAAATTCGGGTTTTATTCTTTACTGCCATCAGCTTTCCTAAAATGGGTACTCATACCTGATAAACAGATCCACATGTAACCAAAAACCTTTAGCCGATATCTTACGACTCTCCACAACTAGCCAAAATAGCCATGGCGGGTCAAAGGCAGAGCGAAAGTCTCCTCCAGCCAGCGATTTCCCTTAAAGGTCAAAGAAAAGATCCGCTCGCGCCAGGCGGGAGGGATCGGAGCACGCGCCTTACCTCCTCTAGCCCCAGGCTCCCTTTTTCGATCAAGGCCCAGAAGTTCCTTCCGCCGCCGCCGCGGGGCGAATCTGAAACGCAATGATTGCATCTGCGAGCCTTTGATTTTTTGCAAGGCCTCAACCTGCGCCGTCGTCCATCTCTCATTATCGATGCTGGCAGCGGTCAGTTGAACCCCTTTTGGCCAGGATATCGGTGAAGTAAGATTCCCAGGACCAAACCGGCGCCAGATTTTCCTTGGCGGCATGCATTGAGATGTCGGCATAAAGCTCGCGACAAGCGGCAAAATCGGGAGCATAAACCTCGCCATAGGCGACCCCCTGCATGAGCTTGAAAACCGTGGCATCGCGACAGGCTTCAAAACGGCGATAGCGTCCTTGGAAAAAAGGGCCGTCAAAACGACCCAGATAATAAATCTCACTGTGGCCGGCAAAAAGACGCCACTGCAGAGTTTTAGTCGCAGTTTTGGGCATCCCGATATGAATAACCGGCAAACGACCGGACAACAGCTCCGCCTTCATTGCAAAAAAACCTCACTCTTTTGAGATTTGACCATCTCAGCATAAAGACCCTCACGTGCCAGCAGTTCAGCATGGCTGCCATCCTCCACCAGACGCCCCTCATCGAGTACCAGAATCCGATCCGCCTCCTTGACCGTCGACAACCGATGTGAGATAAAGATGATCGTTCGCTTGGCCGCCAAATCTTTGAGAACCTGGAACATCGACGCTTCGGAAGCCATATCGAGGTTTGAGGTCGGTTCATCCAAAATCAAAAGTGCCTAGCTGCGGGCCAGAGCCCGGGTAATCGCTAACAGCTGCCACTGACCGGCAGAGAGGGTCTCATCGCCAAAAAGGCGACCGAGATGGGTCTTAAAACCTTGCGGCAATTTTTCAACAAAACCCTTAATTCCGGTTTTAGCGGCCAACCGGCAAACCTCTTCCGGAGCATCTTTTAATTTCTGCCAATCGCCAAAAGCAATATTGTCATGCACAGTGGCCTCAAAACGGGTTGGTTTTTGGAAAACCATCGCAATATGGTCGTGCAGCCACCGCAACGAAAGCTTTCTCACATCAGTATCATCTATCCTGATGCTACCCTGTTCAAGCTCATAGAATCTGGCGATCAATTTAACCAAAGTAGTCTTACCCGCGCCGTTCCGACCGACAATCGCAACCGTTTGACCGGACGGAATCGATAACGTAAGCTCCTTAAGAACCGCAACCTGGCTATGGGGATAGGTAAAGCTGACACGCTCAAAATCGATACGCCCTTTGTACTCTGCCGGCACACTCCTCCCTTATCCGAAATTTTCGGTTCAACCGCGAGAAAATCAAGCAGCGGAACGATAGCCAAAGAGGCCTCCGCTCCCAGCGCCATTGCGTTGAAGAGTTGAGTATTGCTCCTCAGAGCCCGGAAAAAGCGGCCAGCGAAAAGGTGACAAGGACCCCGACGGCAACCGTCCCCTGACAAAAATCATAGGTCAACCAGGTTATCGTTGCCAGCAGTACCACCATATAGAAGAGGATGGTGAATCCCAGACGAAGCGATATCTTTTCCAGAATCTCTCTTCTGGCGATGACGATAGAACGGGCCGTCTCTTCGAAACGCTGAATTATCTCACCGGCCAGGTTAAGAAGTTTTATCGCCGGAACATTCTCGGTTCCGGCTAAACGCGAGGTGTAGTAACGCCCCAAACGGCGCCTTTGCGTAGTTTTGATATCAAGTTGATAATTGCTGTACGACACTGAAACTGCGCACCGCCAAAAGCGGAATACCGGCCACAAAAAGGAGTAAAGCCGGCAGCGGTTGACGCCACCGGGATGACCGCTTCAAGAAGAAAGCAACCGACAATTGTGGCAAATAAGCGGCGCGAGGCGCGCCAGGCCAAGCGGAAAGACCAGGCCACCGCCACAATAAAATCGGCGGAAAGTTTATTTTTTTTTTCTTATTCAGACCCATCAACAACAACTGGCTAACAGCGTTATAACTCTACATGGCAACGACAACCAGAAATGGAAACGCAGACTATTTAGTGGCTTACTGCGTTATTTTCTTATTTTTTTCTACATTTTTTCAACCGCAAAAACAAGCAACTGTTAAGTGCTTCACGGGTTATCCCTGAAGGGGATGTCCCGAGGAAGAAACTTATCCAGCTCTGCTGGGTCTGACAAGAGCACTCATTTGTGACCACCGAAAATACCTTTCGGTACGGGCCGCAAGACCCCTTTGGGTTGCGGGGCTAGCTCCCGCATTAGAGTTTCCTCAAAAAGTCGAAAGCTTAAGCCACAACTTAGAGCGGTTGATTGCCACTGACTGTGAGCTGCCCCCCAAGATTACCCAGAAGGCAAAAGCAGCTCCCTGATAAATGAGGAGGCGCCTCCAAACCAGGTTTTCAACGAGCCCAAAGAATTCCCGGTTCAGACCAGCAAGTTCATTGCCGGAAAGATGCGGCGCAGACCGGCTGCGGCGCTCCCGCAAAGGGCAATAACTTGCGGATAAGCGGTCAATCAGCCACAAACCGCCGGTTTTTTAAATATAAAGGAGAAATCGCCCAGAGACGGCGGACAATGGCGGTAAATTTTTCGAGGAAAAGATCCACTTCGGCCTGAGTGCTCCACCGCCCCAGACTGATGCGCAGCGCCCCCTGGACCAACTCCGGGCCAACCCCCATGGCGCGCAGCACCGGCGACCCCCGATGATCACCGCTGGAACAAGCGGAACCGGCTGAAACCGCGATATTTTCAAGATCGAGATGGGCCAGCAGAGACTCACCGTCAACCCAGGGAACACTTAAACAGCAGGTATTGGGCACCCGCTGACGGCGATGCCCATGAAAAATCAGTTCTCCATCCAGGGCGGTCTGCAATGAAGCCTCAAGATAATCGCGCAGTCGACCGATACGTTCGCTTTCCTCCCCCATCCGCCCGCGCAAAAGCTCGCAGGCCAGACCCAACGCGGCCATGGCGGGAGGATTTTCCGTGCCGCTACGCCGACCTCGTTCCTGTCCGCCGCCATGCAGTAGAGGCTCCAGTTCAACCCCGGAACGCAGCCACAGGGCTCCAATGCCCTTGGGCGCGTAAACCTTATGACCGGACAGCGACAACAGATCCACCCCCAGGGTCTTTACATCAATCGCCACCTTACCGAAAGCCTGCACCGCGTCCGTGTGCAGAAGCACGCCCCGAGGCCGGGTCAGGGCGGCAATCTCCGCCAACGGAAACAGCACTCCGGTTTCATTGTTGGCCAACATCAGGGAAACCATCAGCGTTTCATCGCGTAAAGCCTCGCCTACCTGGTCCGGACTCAGGGTGCCATCGGCGGCAACCGGCAAACGCGTAATCTCGGCGCCCAGACTCTCGAGATAAGCACTGGTCGCCATTATCGCCGGATGTTCGACCGCGGAGATGACGGCATGGACCTTGCGCCCCCGGCAGAGCGAAGGCAGCAAGCCACCTTTCAGAGCCAGGTTATCACTCTCGGTACCGCCCGAGGTAAAACAAAGCTCCTCGGGTTCGGCGTTAAGCAGATCGGCAATCTGCCGGCGAGCCCGGGAAACGATTCCGGCCACAGGCCTCCCAAAACAATGACCGCTGGAAGGGTTACCAAAATTTTTCCGGGCCACCTCGGCCATCAGAGCCAACACCTGAGGATCGACCGGAGTGGTCGCGTTATAATCAAAATAGATTCGATTATCTTTCATTTTCCAGTCACTTAAAGCAAAAACCGGCTTGCGGCCGGTCGGTTACACATAACACAAGACGATCCCCCGCGGAGCCGGAAAACCATATTCAAAGCCATCGCGGCGCCGGACTCCAGCTGCGGTGCGGCGGGAAAAACTTTCGTCCGCCCGTCTACCCGTCGAACATTTATCCGCCTATGCGCCCTTTGACCCGGAAAGCAGATTGGCCAGGGAAATCGAATGCAGATAAGAGCTGATCTTTTCGTCGAGCTCCTCCCACATCGGTCGGGTCACACAACAGGCGTTCCGTGAAGAACCCGAAGCACAGGCGGCCTCGTCATAATATTCACAGTTACGACAATCAACCGGATTGATTGATTCCTTGACCACCGCCATGATCTCATCCAGAAAGATCGCCTCGGGATCACGGGCAAACAGATATCCACCCCCGGGCCCCCGAACGCTTTTCACCAGACCGGAACGCCGCAAATGAACAAACAACTGTTCCAGATAACTGACGGAAATCCCTTCAACCCGACTGATATTCTTAAGAGAAACCGGACCCTCCTGGAGTTTCGAGAGAATCCCCAGGGAAACCATGGCCCGAATCGAATAACGACCTTTAGTAGAAAGCTTCAAAAGTTTACCTCCATCGCCCGAGGCGGACAGACATTGACACAAAGACCGCAGGCACTGCATTTTTCCGGGGTGAAAATAACCTTCATCGAAGGTCTTTCAATCGAAAGCGCCCCGGTAGGACAAATCGCCGTGCAAGCTCCGCAGCTGGTGCAGATTTCTTCATTGCGCTTAACGCTTTTGCGAATCGACTCGACCTCGACCCCGCTTTCCTGAAGATAGGTCAGACCCTGCTCCAACGGAATTTCATCGCCGTCGATTTCCAGAACCAGATAACTTTCCTTACGCGGCAGAATTACGGCGCGCAGAATATTGACAACCAGATCATAATTTTTAATGAGCTTATAAACAATCGGCTTGTCGTAGTTATTTTGGTTGAAATGAAGAACATAAATTCTCTTCATGAATTTTCCCTATTATTCATATTTCAATCAATTCAAGATTCCCCCCGGTCGCCAGGTCATCGTCCATGATCGCCAAGGCCGCCGACACCCCCGGCCAGGCCAGCGCTTTTTCCACGACCCGGCCGAGATCCCGCTTGCCATGAACCAGGTTAGCCAAAGCCGTTGCCGCGGCATCGGCCAGAGCGGCATCTTCGGCGACAATAGTAACCGCGTCGGCCCGGCCGAAACTCAAAGAATGTCCCACGCTGGCCGAAGAGGTGCAAACCCCGCAGGCAAAAGGGGCCGAGCCCGTAAGTCGGACTCCCAGCCGGCCGCTGAGCGGCGAGTTCCCCGCAAACACCCCTAAAGTGTAAACCCGACTGCCGGCCAGAAAAACATCGCCGCCATTTTCAACCACAACCATTCCACTCGCCGCCGGCAAATCCCGGCCGACGGCTTCAGCCAGGGCTCCGGCCACCGCCGCCATAGGACCGACCCCGGTAAGCGCAGCGGCCGCCATCATACTCCGTAACAGCTTTGGCGCCGGTGGATAGGCGGCCGCCTCGACCGGAACCAGGCTGCCGCCCCAATCCGGATGACGCGCCAGAAAGGCCTCGAGCTGACCGCGATAATGCAGCAGACGATTCAAGGCCAGACCTTTATATTGAGGCTCAACCCCGCTGATCCAGAGATCGCTTTCCGCCGCATGCACTTCAAAGGCAAACTGCGGGGACAGACCGCCGTCCGGTCGATAAAATCTCCGCCGATAGCCGCCCGGCCGCGATTCGCCCTTCCCTATAGACATAACCCAATAACCTTGTCAAGTATAATGTTTTACTGCGACGATTCAGTCGAGGGCCTCGCGCAGGCTTTTTACCCGCGCGGTCAATTCCCGGCGACCGGCATCCGACGCCTGACCTCGGCCGATGATTTCCACCAGGGCGCTGCCGACAATCACGGCATCGGCATGGGAACCGACACTGCGCACCTGTTCCGGCGTGGAGATGCCGAAACCGGCAGCCACCGGCAGATTTTTCGCGACGCTCCTGACCAGATCCAGATTTTCAGCCAGTTCAGGGGGTAAACCGGAACGAGCCCCGGTAATGCCGGTAATCGTCACATAATAAAGAAAACCGCTGCCCGAAGCCACGATCTCCGCCAGACGCTCGGCGGAAGTCGTCGGAGCTGCCAGAGGAATCACGGCCAGACGTCCGACCGCCAAGCGGCGTAATTCTCCCGACTCTTCCAGGGGCAGATCGGGAACGATCAGACCATCGACCCCGACCGCGACAGCCTCGGCCACCAGCCGCTCCAGGCCATAATGGAAAATGGGGTTGTAATAGGTCATCAGAACCAAAGGCAGCTGCGGCTGACGCCGGCGAATGCCTTTGACCGTCGACAAAATCCCCGCCAGAGTCGCGCCCTGGGCCAGAGCCCGACCTGAGGCCGCCTCAATTGTCGGGCCATCGGCCAGGGGATCGGAAAAGGGCACCCCCAGTTCCACAATATCGGCCCCGCCCGCCACCAGACAATCAACCAGCTCGGGGGTCGCGTCCAAAATCGGATCGCCGGCGGTGATAAACGTGATCAAGGCCTTGCGCCCCGCCTGCCGAAGCCGGGAAAAACAATTTTCAAGACGCTGCATCATAGCTCCTTTCCACTTTTAAGCGCGGCCAGGGTCGCGACATCCTTGTCACCCCGCCCGGATAAATTAATCACAACCACCTGATCACGCAGGCGTTCCGCCAAAGCCGCAACCCCGGCAATCGCATGGGCACTTTCCAGGGCGGGAATAATCCCTTCACTGCGACAGAGCAGCGCCAGGGCGTCCAGGGCTTGGTCATCGGTGACGGCGATGTATTCGACCCGGCCCGCATCCCGAAGAAAACTGTGCTCGGGACCGACCCCGGGATAATCAAGGCCGGCGGAAATCGAATGGGCTTCTTTGACCTGACCATCATCGGTCTGCAGCAGATAACTCAGGGAGCCATGCAGCACACCAGGCTCACCGGCGGACAAGGGGGCCGCATGGGCTCCACCGGCGATACCGCTGCCGGCCGCTTCCACTCCGATCATGCGCAAACCATCCTCGAGAAAGGGGTGAAAGATACCAATCGCGTTGCTGCCGCCGCCGACGCAGGCCACCAGACAATCCGGCAGCAAACCGCTGGCCGCCAGAATCTGTTCCCGGGTTTCCAGACCGATAACCCGCTGAAAATTACGCACCAGCATCGGATAAGGATGAGGACCAACCACCGAACCGATAATATAATGCGTGTCGCGAACATTGGTAACCCAGTCACGAATCGCGGCATTGGTGGCGTCCTTTAAGGTCCGGCTGCCGGAAAGCACCGGAATCACCCGGGCCCCGAGAAGCCTCATGCGGTAAACGTTCATGGCCTGACGGGCGATATCCTTTTCCCCCATGTAGACCTCACATTCCAGTCCGAACAGGGCGGCGGCCGTCGCTGTTGCCACGCCATGCTGGCCGGCCCCGGTTTCGGCGATAATCCTTCTTTTTCCCATCCGCTGAGCCAGCAGGGCCTGTCCCATGGTATTATTTATCTTATGGGCTCCGGTATGGGCCAGGTCCTCACGTTTCAGGTAGACCTCCCGAATGCCGAGTTCCCGGGCCAGATTGCGGGCCCGATAGAGAGCCGTCGGCCGTCCGCAATAGTTTTTCAGCCATTCCTTAAGTTCAGCCTGAAAGGCCAGATCCTGAGTATATTCAGCACAGGCCTGCTCCAGTTCCTGAAGCGCGGCCATCAGGGTTTCCGGCACAAAACGTCCGCCATAATCCCCAAAATACCCCCTGGCATCCGGCAATAGATCTTCGTTAAGCATCATCCCTCACTCTCCTGTCCAGATTAAATGATCGTTCCTGCAACCTTTCATTGCCGTCGGCCCTTCTGACCGCCGCGACAAAAGTCTTGAGTTTATCCGGGTCCTTGATTCCCGGCGCAGCCTCGACTCCGGAACTGACATCGACTCCGAAAGGACGCAATTGCCTTATCGCCGCCTCGACATTCCCGGGGTTGAGGCCGCCGGCCAGAAAATACGGCTTGCCCCGCCAGGGTTCGGCCAGTCGCCAGTCAAACACCCGGCCCCCGCCCCCGGCCTGCTTCGGCAGCCAGGTATCGAGCAGCGCGGCCCAGCCGTAAGGGAAAGACTCGGCCGGCAGAACGCGACCGGAACCCAAACGGCAAACCCGCAGAACCCTCCGGGGACTCAGGGCCCGAGCAAAGGCTTCATCTTCATGACCGTGCAGCTGGATTAGATCAAGTTTGCAGAAATCAGCAATTTCCATAATCTCGTCTCGCTCCGCATCAACAAAAACCCCGACCTTCATAACCTTTTCCGGAATTTCGGCACCGATCTTCGCCACGGTCTCCGGGCTTACGCGCCTGGGACTCTCGGCCAAGACAAAACCCACCAGATCGACGCCGCAGCCAGCGGCCAGCCGCACATCCGCGGCCCGAGTCAGACCACAGATTTTAATCAGAGTTGTCATGTCTGTAACTCCGTCAGCAGCCGCAACCGGTCGGCGCCGGCCCGCACCAGGCTGCCGCCGATCAGAAAAGCGTTGATTCCGCCCGCCTGCAGACGGCGAATATCGGCGGGTTTTTCAATTCCACTCTCGCTGACCACCAATCGGTCCTGCGGCAGCCGGGCCGCAAGCCTGAGACTGGTTTCCAGATCGATCGAAAAATCCCGCAGATCGCGGTTATTGATCCCGACCAGAGGTGCATTGACGGCGGCCACCTTGGCGGCGTCATCCAGATCACGAATCTCGACCAGACATTCAAGATCGAGTTCCTCGGCCCGCGCCAAAAACCGAGCCAGCTCTCCCGTCTCCAAAACCGCGGCGAGCAGAAGAATGGCATCGGCGCCGGCGACCAGACTTTCCTCAATCTGCCAGGAATCGATAATAAAATCCTTACGCAACAAAGGCAAAGCAACCTGGGAGCGGATCTCGCGCAACCACGTCAGCGACCCTTGGAAAAAATTCCGCTCGGTCACCACGGACAGCGCGGCCGCGCCGCCGGACTGGTATTCGGCGGCCAGCGCCACAGGCACGAAGTCGCAGCTCAGAAGCCCGGCCGAAGGCGAGGCTTTTTTGATTTCGGCGATAATACGCGGGGCCTGCGGACGGGAACCCTCAGAACCCAGCGCCGCTTTCAGGGAACGTCGCGGACCGCGTTCGCAAACGCCTTCTTTTGCAAAACGTTCCAAGACTTCGTCCTGTTTCCGTTTGGCCGCAGCGACTTCAAGCCTTTTGGCGGCGATGATCTGATCGAGAATACTCATCCTTGTCTCTCCCCACTAACCGGCTTGAGCGCCTGACTGAAGGCGACCAGTTTTTCCAGTTTGGCCAGGGCCCGCCCGGAAGCAATGGTCGCTTGCGCCAACTCAACCCCCTGGCGAAAACCGGCTGCCTGGCCGGCGACCACAAACACCGCGGCGCTGTTGAGTAAAACGATATCACGAGGAGGGCCGGTCTCGATTCCGGCCAGCACCTTTTTCAGCAAAAGCGCATTTTCCTCGACATCGCCACCCCTGACCGCGGCCAGCGGCGCTTCCGTCAGGCCGACATCGGCAGGCCTTAGAATCATTTCCGCAAGCTCCCCGTCCCGCAGCCAGACGACCTGGTTTGCTCCGGCCAGACTAAGCTCGTCCAGCCCCCCGGCGCCATGCACCACCATAGCCTGAAGCCCGCCCAATCCCTTCAAAACCTCCGCCAGAGGCCGGGTCAGGGCCGGATCATAAACCCCGAGCAGCTGAACATTGGCCGCCGCCGGGTTGGTCAGTGGCCCGAGAAGGTTGAAAATCGTGCGAATCGCGATTTCACGTCGAGGGCCGATGGCATATTTCATGGCCCTGTGCAACAACGGCGCAAAAAGAAAACCGATGCCGATTTCCTGAATTGAAACCGCAACCTGAGCCGGAGTCAATTCCAGATTGACCCCCAGAGCCTGCAGGACATCGGCACTGCCGCAACGACTGGAAACCGAGCGATTGCCGTGCTTGGCCACTTTCAGACCCGCGGCGGCCACGACCAGGGCAGTAGTGGTGGAAATGTTGAAGGTCTGACAACCATCGCCACCGGTACCGCAGGTGTCAACCAGGATTTCTCCGCCGGAACTTAGATCAAACCCGGTTTCAACCCGGGTCGCCTTGGCGCGCATGACTCGGGCGGCGCCGGTAATTTCGGCGACTGTTTCCCCTTTCATGCGCAGCGCCGTGATAAAAGAGCCGACCTGAGCCGGGGTCGCGGCCCCGGTCATAATCTCTTCCATGACCTGTTCCATGTCGCTTGCGTTGAGATCATGGCGTTCCACAATCCTGGCGATCGCTTCATTGATTTTCATTATAAGCACTCCTGTTCCTAACCGTCCCCGACCAGCGGGGAAATCTAAATAAAAGGATAACGCTTCAGCCAGCAGATGCTGGCTGACATGATATTCTGGCGGACACGATTCCGATTTCCTGTAAAAAGCAGGCCATAGCTCCAGCATCTCCGGAGGGCGAAGGGTTTCAAAAAACAACCCCCGGCAAAGGTGGTTACCGGCCCCCTACCAGCCCCGGGCCGCGAGTTCCAGAGCCCGACGCATGGCCGAAGCCTTGTTGAGCGTTTCCTGATACTCCAGTTCCGGCCGGGAATCTGCCACAATCCCGGCCCCGGCCTGAAAATAGAGGCGCTCGTCCTTGACCGTCACCGTGCGAATCGTAATCGCGAAATCCATATCCCCGGAAAAGCCGAAATAACCAACCGCCCCGGCATAGGGACCCCGACGGGTCGGTTCAAGTTCGTCGATAATTTCAAGGGCCCTGACCTTGGGAGCCCCGCTCACAGTGCCGGCCGGATAACAGGCCCGAAAAGCGGCAAACATGTCAAGTCCCTGACGCAATTCCCCTTCAACATGGGAAACGATATGCATGACATGCGAATAGCGCTCGATTTTCATCAGTTCCTCGACCCGCACTCGGCCGTAATCGACAACCCGGCCGATGTCGTTGCGCCCCAGATCCACCAGCATGATATGCTCCGCCCGCTCCTTGGGATCCGCCAGCAGCTCTTCCGCCAGGCGGCGGTCCGCGTCCGCATCGACTCCGCGCGGCCGGGTTCCGGCGATCGGCCGCACCTCCACCCGGTTGCCGTTTTTGCGTACCAGAAGTTCCGGCGAAGAACCGATCAACCGCTCGCCGGCAAAATTAAAATGAAACATGTAAGGCGAAGGGTTGATCAGACGCAGAGCCCGGTAAACGGCCCCCGGATCGATTTTCTGCAGGCAGTGAAAACGCTGGGCCAGAACCACCTGAATCAGATCTCCGGCCTTGACATAATCAACCGCCCGCGCCACCATCCGCAGGAACTGAGCCTTCGTCATATTGGCCTCAAAGGCCAGGGGTTCAGATACCGGAGTCGGGGCCACCCAGGCCAGCGGCCGGCGAATCCGACTGACAACCTCATCCAGGTCAGTCAGCGCCTCGCGATAAAGCTCGGCCTTTTTTTCACCGCTAATAGCTTCGTCACCGACATCAACCAGACGAACCAGAGACAGACTGTGCCGCAGATTGTCATGGACCAGCAGCATGCCGGGAACCATGAACCAGGCGTCGGCCCCGTCGACATCACGGTGGGTCGTATCCGGTAATTTTTCAAAGGCCTTGACGGTCTCAAAAGAGAAAAAACCGACCGCTCCGCCGTAAAAATCAGGCAATCCGGCCACCGGAGCGGGGCGCATCAGTTGCATCAGGCGGGCCAGTTCCGGCAGAGGATCGACCGTGATCAGCCGCTGCCGCAGCGCCCCCCTGACGATCTCGATTTCGCCCCGGCGCTGGCAAAAAAGCAGGGCCGGCCGATAACCGATAAAACTGTAACGCCCCCAGCGCTCTCCACCCTCCAGACTTTCCAGGAGAAAGGAAAAATCTTCCGCTGCGGCCAGCTTGTAATAGAGGGTCAGCGGGGTATCGAGATCAGCGACAATCTCGCGGCAAACCGGGATATAGAGATAATGTTCCGTCAGCTGGGAAAACTCGCTGAATTCCGGAAAAATCTTTTCGCTCATGGCAAACCTCGTTCAGAGCCTTGCGGCCCGAAAAAAACAAAAAAGGGCTGCGGAAAGCACCCAAGCCTTGCCGCAGCCCTTAAAGATCGGTTCAAAGGTCAATCCCTGTTACCCTAAACCCATCCCTTGCCGAGGTAGCCCGGACGCAACAATTGTGCATGGCCACCACCAGCCCCAAACAAGATTATGGTTGAGAGTCATCTTCATAGGCGCTCATTAACCTGTCAGGCGCGACCATGTCAAGTTCTTTTCAAAAAAACCGGCACCGATTTCGTCATTTTTTAGTTTTGAGGGCACGTAAGCTGGTTTTCCGTAACCTTCTTCGCGAAAGTTCGTCGTTTTTCCGAGCCCAGGAAGCACCATAACATTGCGGTTGTCTGAGCGCGGTCGCGAAAGTGCGGCCATTCGGGCGCGATGAGCGCTGGAAAGATAAACCATGATCAGCTTTTATGCCTGACCTTCGCCCCGGATTTTCCCGGTTTTTGTTGACGACCGCTGACTTTTTCCAGTTCCTGCCGCTGCCGGCGACGTTCACTGCTGCCGAAGGGAACATGAAGGGGCCGCCGCGTGTCGCGATCGAGACCGCTGAAATACATGGCGGTGGAGATCGTGCCCGGCGTCGGGGTAAAATCCTGAAACTGTCGCGCCCGAAGGCCGCAGTTCACCAGACTGCGGGCGAGCCGTTCCATTTTGGCGACCGTCGAGCCGGGATGCGAGGCTATCAGGTAGGGAGAAAATTCAACCGCGACCCCGAGTGCTATGGCCTGACCACGGCACTCAAGCAGAAAATCCTCCAGCTCCAGGCCGTCATTTTTATGCATCAGGCGCAACAGTTCCGGGTCGTTGTGCTCCGGAGCGATCTTCATGACTCCGGGCAGATGGCGGGCGATAAGCCGACGCAGCAATTTCGGGGTGCGACGCAGCAGGGCAAGGCGCAGACCGGAGGAGATCAGCACCTTCTTGACGGACCCGATCCTTTCAACCCGGTCCAGGAGCTTGAGAAAAGCCCTCTCATCAATCGCCAGATTGGAACAGGGCCGCGGGTAGAGACAGTCAATCTGCGGACAGGGTTCAGCTCGACGGCAGGAAGTTCCGTAAAGATTAGCCGTGGGACCGCCCAGGTCACTGATTATCCCGGAAAAGTCAGCTTGGCGCGCAAGTTTTTCGGCCTCTCGAACAATCGACGCTTGACTGCGGCTGACTACCCTCGCCCCCTGATGCCGGGTCAGAGCACAAAAGGAACAGTTGCCGCTGCAACCCCGAACAATGGTCAGAGAATCCTTGATCATGGTCCAGGCCGGCACCTGACCCGCATCCGGATGCGGACGCCTGGTGTAGGGGAGTTCATAAACCCGGTCCAGCTCGGCCGGGATTAAAGACTCGGCGGCGGGATTCTGCCAGAGCCAACCGCTTTTCTGCTCCTGCACAAGCACTTCCCGAGCTGGCCCGCTCCGCCGGGCGACCTGGTCGATCAACAACTCGGCATAAAGAAAATTTCCCCGGTCGGCGACCATCTCGGTCCAACCCGGCAGTCGCATCACCTTTGCGTTTACCTCCCGGTCCTGAATCTGGCTCGGGCGCAAAACCTCACAGGTTCCGGCAATGCCGGCCAGATCCTGCCCGACGGCCAGGCGGCGGGCGCTTTCCAGGATTGCCCGCTCCCCCATGCCATACACCAGAAGATCGGCCTTGGCGTCGGCCAGAATCGAGGTTCTGAGTTTTTCCTGACGGTAATCATAATGGATAAAACGCCGCAGCGAGGCCTCCAGCCCTCCGAGTATCAGAGGCACCCCGGGGAAAGCGGCCCGGGCCAGATTGGCGTAGAGCAGCGTCGCCCGATCCGGACGCCGGCGGTTGGTTCTGCCCTTCGCCCCGGGAAAATAAGGGTCGCCGGCGGGAGAAAACGGATCATCGTCACGGATTTTTCCGTTGCCGCTGTAATTAGCGACGATAGAATCAAGATTGCCGGCCGTAATCCCGAAAAAAAGCCGGGGCCGTCCGAAGATTTTAAACCCTTCGGAACCCTTACGATAATCGGGCTGGGCCAAAATCGCCACCCGAAAGCCATGGGCCTCAAGCCAGCGTCCGATAACGGCAACCCCGAAAGCGGGATGGTCGACATAGGCGTCACCGCTGACCAGAACGATATCGATCTCCGACCAACCCCGCCGCGAGCAAGCGGCGGGGTTGGTCGGTAAAAAGTCGCTTATTTTGAATATCGGCACAGCTTCCTCAAAAAAACTTCTGGAGATTTACGGCCAAGTCACCTATAGAGACATGGGATAAAGGGGTTAAACGACTCCGCTTTTTAAACTCTCACAGTTCATTTTCGGTTTGCAGAAACCGGAAATGAACTCAAGCAAGTACCTCTTTGCAAACCGAGCAAACCGTCGTTGGATAGTCGAGCGGCGGGGTTCATCCCCGCGCTGGAAAAGGCTTCATAATCTTTGCGACAAGGAAAAGCCAAGCCATGAGCCTGCCTGAAAGCGGCCGCACCAGGCTGATCGAAATCCCGGAAGAACTCGAAGAGATTTGCGACCGCATTCGTCGCCACGGCCGGGTTGCCATCGATACCGAATTCTTCTGGGAAAGAACCTTTTATCCCCAGCTGGGACTGGTCCAGCTGGCTCTGCATGAAAAACAGGCCTGGCTGATCGATATTCCGGCCCTGAATAACCGGCTGGCACCACTGGGGCGGATTCTGGCGGACCCCACCATCGAAAAGATTATTCATGACGCCCGCCAGGACCTGACCATTCTCAAAAACCAGACCGGCAGCTACCCGCGTAATATTTTCGATACTAGGCTGGCCTGTGGTTTTATCGGCCCTTCGGCCAATTATTCTCTTTTCGAACTCTGCCGCACCTTTGCCGACCGCAATCTGAGCAAGGAGGAAACCCGCAGCAATTGGCTGCAGCGCCCCCTAAACCCCGAACAATGTCAGTATGCCCTTGAGGACGTTATCTTCCTGCCGCGAATCAGAACGGCTATCAAGCAAAAAGCCGAGCTGCTGGAACGCTGGGCCTGGATCGACGAGGAGATGAAACTCTATGATCGACCGGAACTTTATGACGACCCGCCTTTTGACCAGGTTTTCACCAAGGTCAAAGGCTGCCGTCGGCTATCCGGCAAGGAACTGGCCCTGTTGCGGGAGCTGGCGGCCTGGCGGGAGAAGGAAGCCCGGCGGCGGGACCTGCCGCGGCGCCATGTTCTTTCCGATGAAATGCTGGTCAATCTGGCGATTCGGCAACCACAAACCCTCGCCAGCCTCAAAAACAACTGCGACCTTCCGGCCCGAAGCGGACAACGGCACGGTCAGGCCCTGCTGGAGGCGATCAAAAAAGGCCTGCAGACTCCGGCCGAGCTCTGGCCCCAGCCCGCAAACGAGCGGCAGAAAAAAACCGCGCGCGCGCCCTACCGCAAAATTTCTGATTTCATTCTTGAACTGGGCCGCGAGCACAACCTCGATCCCGGACTGCTGGCCAATCGCCAGCAAATCGAAGACCTGATTGAAACCCGGGGCAGCGACCCCAAGCGGCATCCTCTGTTACAAGGCTGGCGCCATGAGTTTGCCGGCAGGAGAATCATCGCGGATTTTCTGAGCTGAACCCCGGCAACCATGACCTCGCAGGCGCCGCGGACGCGACGATCCGGAAACCTCAGGGGAAATATATTTTTTTCAGCTTTGCCCCCATAATCCCCGCCAGAGTCCTTTAAAATCCTCGATAATGATGTAGAGAGCCGGAACCATGACAAGTAAGATAGCGGTTGAAAAAAGGATGCCGAAGCCCAGGGAGATCGCCATGGGAATCAGAAAGCGGGCCTGCCTGGAGGTTTCAAAAATCATCGGCATCAAGCCCAGAAAGGTCGTCAGCGTGGTCAGAAGAATCGGCCGAAAACGCTGGGTTCCGGCATTGATGATCGCGGCATAAGGGGTTGCACCGTCACGCACCTGACGATTGGCGAAGTCGATCAGCACCAGGGCGTCGTTAACCACGACCCCCGAAAGCGCGACGATGCCGAACATACTCAGCAAGCTTAAACCATAGCCCATCAGGAGGTGGCCGACAATCGCCCCGACAATGCCGAAAGGAATGCTGATCATGATAATCAGAGGCTGAATATAGCTGCGAAAAGGAATGGCCAGAAGAAAATAAATCACCATCAGAGCCAGGATCATACCCTGCCCGAGGGCCGCCATACTCTCCATGCGATCCGCCTGCTTGCCGGCGAAATCATAGTTTAAACCATGATATTTCTGCTGCAAAAGCGGCAGGACTTCCTTTTTCAGAGCCGCCCCCACCATATCCGCCTTACTTTGCGGGGTCACCTCACAAGTGACATTGACGATCCGACGTCCATCCAGGCGCTCAATGCTGGTATAGGCCTTTCCCCGCCTAACATTAACCACATCCAGCAGCGGCACCTTGATCCCTTTCGGGGTTGTGACCAGCATCTCCTCCAGATAATATTCAGCTTCTCTTTCAATCTCCGGATGACGAACCATGATCTTGATCTCATTGCGGCCGCGCAGCTGGCGAAAAACCTCATACCCGTAGTAGGCGTTGCGAATCTGGCGGGCGACCTCGGCCGGCTGCAGGCCGAGCTGGTAACCGGCGCTCTTCAGGGTAAGATCGAACTGATCCTTGCCCGGGGTAAAACCGTCGTCGATATCCGAAACCAGGGGATACGAGGCCAGGGCTTGCGCCAGTTCGGCACTGGCCGAGGCCAGCACCTCAGTGTCCCGATGCTGCAATTCCACAGTCAGAGCCGCGCTGGAACCCGGCCCCCCCCGGTCGGACTGAAACTGCAGGGTCTCGACCCCGGCCAGACCGCCGACCTGACGGCGCCAGCGCTCAGTGAAAGCGCCGGTATTGACCGGCCTGATTTCCGGGGCCGTCATATGGACCTGTACCCAGGAGGTATGACGATCAATATAGGAAAGAATGCCCTTGAGCTGTTGGTCCCGCCCGATTTCATCCAGCAGGCTCTCGGCGGAAGCAGTCAGCCGGCGGCTGACGGCCAGAGTTTCGGCCACCGGCACGCCGACCGGCAAGGTGGCCGAGGCATAGGCATAATCGGATTCTACCTTGGGAAAGAGCGTCATACCCATACGTCCGCTGGCGACATAGGCCACCGTCACCGCCAGAATCAGAATTCCGACGCTCATACTGACATAGCGAAACCGCAATGAAAAGGAAAGCGACGGAGCGTAGAGATTGCGGATCAGGGCGGCGATCGCCAGGGAAACCTTCTGCTGCTGTCGACTGAGAAAAACCATGATCGGATTTCTCAGCTCTCGCTGATGACCGAGATGGGCCGGCAGCACAAAAAGGGCTTCAATCAGGGAGATAAGAAAGACCGCGGCCACGACCACCGGAATATGGCGAAAGATCTTACCCAAGACTCCGGGCACGAAATAGAGCGGCATGAAGGTGACGATATTGGTGAGAATACTGAAGGTCACCGGCACCGCCACCTCTTTGCCCCCCTTGATCGCCGCGGCCAGCGAGCCTAAACCCGCCTGTTTGTAGCTGTATACGTTTTCCCCGACGACAATGGCATCGTCAACCACGATCCCCAATGCGATGATAAAGGCGAAAAGCGAGACCATGTTGATACTGACCCCGAACAACGGAATCACCAGCAGCGAGCCGAGAAAGGAAATGGGAATACCCATGGTCACCCAGAAGGCCAGTCGGGCTTCCAAGAAAACCGCGAGCAGGATGAAAACCAGGGCCAGTCCGAAATAGCCGTTTCTCACGAGCAGATTGACACGCTGTCTGAAGACTTCGGAACGGTCGTCAACCGTATCCAGAAAAACGCCTTCCGGCATCATCCGGCGTAGTTTTTCCAATTGCCGGAAAACCGCGTCGGCGACCTGGATCGGAGTCTGGTTTCCGATTCTGAAAACATTGATTCCCAGAGCGGGCCGATCGTTATAAAAAAGAAATTTGTCGGTTTCTTCGAAGCCATCTCTGATTTCGGCGATTTCACCCAGGGTCACGCTACTCCCCCCGGCATTACTGATGATCGGAATCCGGGAAAATTCCTCGGCGTAATCCTTTCTTTCGGTCATCCGCACTAAAATATCGCCGCCCGCGGTCCGAATCGTGCCGCCCGGAATATCCTGCGCCGCGTTTTTAACCCGGGCCGCGACCTGGGCTAGGGTCAGGTTATAGGACTGCAGCACCTCCTGGGAAACCTCGATACTGAGTTCCATGGGACTTTCCCCCAGCAGCTCAACCTGGGTGATATCGGGATCATGCAACAACTGATCACGAATCATTTCAGTAACTTCGCGCAGAACCCGAGCTTCTCGCGGACCAGAAACCAACATCGTGATAACCTGCCGCTTATGGGAGGGAATGGTCACCAGGGGTTCTTCGGCATCCTCGGGAAAGGAATAGATGCGATCAACCTCGTTCTTGATATCAACGGCCAGCTGTTGCAGATCGGCATCGATCTGAGCCTCGATTCGAACCGTACCGCTGCCTTCATTGGCAATCGAATACACCTCCTTGATGCCGTCCAGATTCTGAATCGCCTCCTCGATCGGCAGAATAATCCCATCGGCGACCTCTTCCGGACTGGCGCCGGGATACAGCACCGAAACCACGACCTGGTCAAGGGTAAATTCGGGAAAAACCTCCTGCTTGATCCTGGTCCCCCAGAAAAAACCACCCACCAGGAGAAAAATCATCAACAGGTTGGCGGCCACCGAATTACCGGCCATCCAGCCGATCGGACCGCGGCCGAGGCGCAAACCGCCCCGCGGCGGTTTAGGGTCAGGGTTTTTCAGTCGAGTCATGCGCCGCCCCGGCCTCCTTCACTTTTCCCGCTTCATGATCGTCGGTTGCCGTCCGTGGCGGCCTGACCTTCAGCGGCATGCCGTCCAGCGGCGCCGCCAGTTTTGAAATGATCACCCGGTCTTCGGGCTGAAGCCCGGAACCGACAAAAACCTCGCGCAAGCCCCGCCAGACAATTTCAACCGGCTGAAAACGCAATTTATCCTCGCTGTCGGCCAGCATGAGAATATCATTTTCGGACAGCACCGAGCGCGGCAACCGGTAAACCCGATCAAGGGTCGCGCCCTTGATCACGGCCCTAACAAAACTGCCCAACAACAACGGAGAACGACCGTTTTTCAACCCCAGAGGATCGTCGACCGCGATCAGCAGGCGGGCCATCAGGCCATCCTTGTCGAGATCCGGCGCGAGCGCCACGATGCGCCCTGAATAGGGCAGCGGCTCACGGCCGTAGAGTTCAACCAAAGCTCCTTTTCGGTCTTGCGAGGGCAGCTCGAACCAGGCCAGTTTGGCGACCGGAACCGAAATTTCAGCCCAGAAAAGATCAATCGCCGCCAGGGTCGCAATCGGGGTCGAGGTCAGAATTTCAGATCCCAGATCAATACTTTCCTCGCGCACAACCAGATCGAAAGGCGCCCTGATCACCGTCCTGTCAAGATCGACCCGAGCCCGTTCCCGCAGCGTCCGCGCCGATTTCACCTGGGCTTCGGCCTTGGCCAGCTGTGGTTTGCGCAGGGCCAGATCCAGACTGGTGGTTTCGAGATCATCGGTTAAGGCCGTGATCAGATTCCACTCCTGCCGAGCCACCTCCTGACTGCCCTCTTCCAGACGCAGATCCGCCTCGGCCAACGCCAGGGCGTCATCCGCCCGCCGCAACTCCAGATCATAATCAATCCGGTCCAGACGCAACAACACTTCCCCCTCCCGGATCACTCCGCCGGGAATAAAATCGGGATGGAGGTAGACCACGCGGCCGGGGACCCGGGCCTTGAGACTGATCTCCCGCGCCGGGACCACGCGGCCATGGGCTTCGATGGTAACCGTTTGCGAGGTCGGCGTAACGGCCATGACTTCCACCATGGTTTCCATCTTCGCCGGCGCCTGACGCCTCACCTGCGGTCGGGTCAGCAACAGATAACGACTGAGGACAAAGGCCGCCGTCAAAAACAGCAGCACCAGGGCCAGGGCCAGCAGACGCATGGCCCGGGAACGTTTCGGCATGGCTGTATCCGCCGCCATTTTCTGTAAGATCTCGGACATCTTTTCCACTCTTCAAAAAAAAATTCATTACTAAAGTTGACTATTCAGCCAACCCGAATATTCTCGGTTAAACACGAGTTCATAAGCACGTGGCTGAATCGTTATAAAAAGGATTACTTCGCCGGCCGGCTGGAGTTTCCGACGGTCTCGACCGTGGGTCCGACCGCCACCCTCTGCAACCAGGCTCCACCCAAAGCCCGGTGCAGCCCCACCCGGGCCACCAGCAAACGTTTCTCTTCACTGATAATATCGTGCTCTAATTGCAACGAAGTCAGCTCTTCATTAAGGACATTGATAAAATCACTGCTGCCGTTGAGATAGCGCCGCCGGGCTTCACGCAGGGTCTGACGCGAAAGTTCCAGCTGACGGCGCAATGACGCCAGAATCGCGGCCGCTTCCGCTTCGCGCACCAAAGCGTCCTCAACCTCATGCACAGCCTTGATCACAATTTGCCGATAGGCGGCCAGCCGTTCGTCCGCCAGCGCCCGAATCCGGCCGATCTCGGCCCGACGCCGGCCGCCGTCCAGCAGGGGCGCGCTCAGACTGCCGGCCAGATTGGCAATCCAGTTGTCAAAAAGATCTGCCGGAGCCTCGGCAAAATAGCGACCCGAAGAGGTCAGACGCAGCGCCGGCAGCCGCTCGGCCCGGGCCGCGACCAGCTCCCAGTCCGTGGATTTCAGGCGCAAGCCGGCGGCGCGAACATCGGGCCGGGCGGCCAGCAGGTCGGCCGGCAGGCCAAGGGCCGGCAGAGAGTCGATCCGGGGAAAATCTCGGGCGCCCACCAACGCTTCCTCAAGCCGCTCACGCCCGGCCAACAGCGCCAGGCCCCGCCGCAGCACGAACTGATTCTTACGGGTTGGAATCAGGGCGGCCTCCAGTTTTTCGACAATTTGCCGCTGCTGATAAATATCCAGCGCCGTGGCCCGGGCCAGAGGAAAACGCAGGGTTATAAGTTGCAGCAGTTGTCGCTGCAACTCCAACTGCCTTTCGAACAGGTCCTCATGACAACGATTTTCAATCAGTTCGAGCCAGATTTCCGTCAGCTCGCAGCTGACCCCCAGAACCGCCGTCTGCAGATCGGCTCGCGAAGCCTGAAAATTTTCCTTTTCGCTTTCCTTGAGGGCTCGCACCCGACCCCAGAGATCGATCTCATAGGACAGACTCAAACCCATACTCCACTCATCTTCAGAAACCGCCGGGCTGCCTTGGCGGTCGATTTTTTGCCGGTCTCCGGTAGCGGTCTGCAGGATTTCGGGGAATTGATAGGCGCCGGCCTTCAGAGCCGTATAGCGCGCCTGTTCAAGACGGGCTTGAGCCTGAACGATCGTAAAATCAGATTGCAGGGCGAGCGTGACCAGAGAGTCGAGTTCCGGACTGTTAAATGAGTGCCACCAAGGTGTCGACGATGGTTCGGCATCGCTGTAAAGAGAAAACCCGGACGGCAGCGCGACCGCCGCCGCGCCCCGAACTTCCGGCTGCGGCCGCAGAACACAACCGGAAAACAACGCCAGGAAAGCAAACCCCAACCCCAATCTCGTCAGCTGATGCGACATGAGTTAACCTTCAAATCATTTCCGGCAACAAAAATTGATGCCGGCCAGGGAAAAATCGGTGATGTGCCGGGCGAAGCGCTCGGCGTCGACAAACCGGATCGGATTTTTTTGCAGATGATAGCGACGCCCTTTTTCGTTATAGCTTAAAAACAAGCACTGACTCATAACACTGAACAGCAGGCGAAAAAGTAAATTTTCATTCAGTTCCCGGCCGCAGACATCCCGAATCAAGGCTTTGACAAGCCCTTGATGCCGCAAGATCTCACCGGCGACCAGAGCGCAGCCGGCCCCGCTCGGTTCAACCATTTCCTTGGCCACCAGACCATAAAAATTACCTGCGGTTTCCTCACTCAGGATCCGCCGCAACAAGGCCAGGACAAAATCGTAAAACCGTTTCTCCGGCCTGTCCCTGAAGTCGAGCTTGAAGGGATAGAGGGCTTCCGCCTGTTCCCCGGTGAACTTCAGAACCGCCAGATAAAGTGCTTCCTTGGAGCGAAAATGATAATTCACGGAAGCAATGTTGGCTTCGGCGTGGTCACAGATTTCGGCCACCGAGGTATTGGCGTAGCCTTTTTCGGAAAAAATGATCGCGGCGCTCTCGAGAAGACGCTGCCGGGTGCCCTTTTTTTTTCGCTTGACCGTCATCAATAAAACCTTCCGCGAGAAACCCCGCCGGTAATTATGCAATCAACCCGAAAAGCCGGGAACACGCGCCCCGACTTCCCGCAGAAATCAGGGCGGCTCCTTTGATTCTCCGGGTTTTCGCGGCGCAATCCATACCGAAAGCAACGAGGATAAAGAGTTGGCCCCGGCAAATCCTCGCTAAAGCGCAAAAAAAACCTCAGCCGCCGCAAGGAATACAAACGGATACTTTAAACATCCATTTAAATTTGTCAAGAAAAAAACAGGGCGAATCATCTCAATTTCATTCCGACCCTGAAAAAACCCATTTCGACAAGATTGTCGAAACCTGACCCTGATTGTCGCACTGCAATTTTATAACAAATAAAAAAACATAAACAATCAAATAGTTACAACACGCGATAGGGTTGGCACCACTCTTCGCTAATACTCATAACCAAACCAGCAAACCGCAGCCTGAAGGATCCGGTCCGACCGGAAAACAAAAAAGTTTCAGGCGCGGTTGTCCGGCCGGACCTGTTTTTTAAGCCTCGGCAAAACTGCGGGGGAAATAGTCACCACCGCAAACGAACGTAAACCCTTAAATAGACAAATGGAGAAAACCATGCAAAAAACTCTGGTAAGTATCACCCTGGCTCTGATTTTCGCTCTTTTCTGCAGTTCCGCCCTGTGGGCCGGCAACGGCAAAGGCATGCGGGACGGATCAATGCTTGAGATTGATCTGGACAGCGCCGTAAACATTGCGGGAACCGTCAGCGCCTCCGGCATCGCCGGCGCCGGCCTGACCATCGATACCGGCGCCGGTGAATTCGTCACCGTCTACGGTCTCGGTTCCCAGGCTTTCTGGAATTCCCTGGGTGTGGTCAAGCCTCAGGTCGGTGAAGAGATCGAGCTTGATGCGGTTGAAGTGACCTTCAGCGACACTTCGACCCGTTTGATCGCCATCAGCCTGACCATGGCTGACGGCACGATCATCACCCTGCGCACAGCCGAAGGACCGGTCTGGAGAGGCGGCCGGCAAGCCGGCGGCTCCTGTGTCAATGGGGGAACCTGCGTCAAGGGTGGAACCTGTCCCCTGGGCCAGAAGTAAAACCTTTCAGTCCAAAACCCTATAACCGTTCGCTCTTCCGGGGACAGGATCTGATTTTCGTCGAGGAATCAGGATCGTGTCCCCGGAAGATTCCAATAAGGGTACCAGCCCCGCAACCCAAGCGTTCTTTACGACCCGCACCTGACGGCACGTCTGCTGGTCGCAAACAAGTACTCCCATCAGTTCACTTTCTGATTCTTTCAAACCCAAAATGAACTGCGCGGTACGGTAAAGGCGACATTAATTTTTTAATTGCATCGGCGCGACAAATAACCTAAAGTTGAAACCAATCAAACCCGTCAGCCACGACTGAAAAAAGCCGGCTCGCGCCGACAAACACCAGCAAGGCCGGACCATGCCGCTGAAAAACCGGGCCCGCGGAGCCGGGCCCGGCAACCCAAAAGATGCCGGGCCGCGTCCGCCGACAAGGATTTCCACCCAAACCTTTTCTGGTGTAAAAGCATGAAAAGGTTCTATGAAGGCCTGAAAAGATGGCGAAGCCCGCTGCTTTTGGTCGCGATCAGCCTTTTCACGTTCGCTGAGGCCGCTGCGTTCAATCTTGAGACCGGAATCAGTTGCGGCTATGACGATAACCTTCTGCTGACCAAAGGCGGCCCGGGTGCCTTTTTCAACCAGGCGGAAATTGATTTTCGGTGGAATCGGTCCTTAAGCGGAGCCACGACGCTCACCCTCTCTGCCTTTGCCGATTATTGTGATTATCATGGAGAAGATGACCGCTACCAGCTCGGTCTGGGCCTGGAGAGCGCGAGCCGACTGCAAGCCCTGCCCTTGTCCCTGGAATTTTTCAGCCTGGTCAACAACCGGCGTAACCCGCTGATTCCGGACAACGACTTTGACGCTCTGAACCTTGGCGGCCGCCTGGTCTGGCCTTTCGACTTACGCCTTGATCTGATCTTCGCCTGTGAACTGAGCTGGGAGAAATATTGCGCCGATTATGTTACCGACGGTTTCCACCGAAAGTTGAGTCTCGGCTCAGGACCGACTGCAAACCAAACCCGGCAAGCTCGCGGCGATCTTTCCCCGGGCCGGGGCGAGCCCGGAAGCTCCCGCCATAATAACGGCGAACGCAGTGACCGCCTGACCACGATCAGGTTTGAATCGGCTTACGCCGTCAACCCCTATCTGGAACTCGGGGGCGGGATTTTCTACCAGCAGCGTCACTCTTCGATTGACCTGGAAAGCCGGACGACCTCGGGGCTGAATCTGAGTCTGGACCGGCGGATTACGCCGACACTTTCACTGAACGCTGCGGGCGGGGGCGAACGCTCGTCTTACAAATATGACTATCAGCAAAAGGAGCGCCGCGAAAAAAACTATTTTTTCACTCTCGGCGCCGCCTGGCGGCAAGGTCCTTGGACGATTTCCGGCAGCTGGAGTCGGCTGCAAAGAAACTCTGATCTGGAAGAAGATAATTTTCGGGCAAATCAATGGCAAGGTCGCTTAAGCTACTCATTCTAGTCTTCTGGGGCGTTTGCTGCCTGATTTTTGGCGGCCGGCCTGGCCTGGCCCAAACCTGGGAGCTGACCCGCGGCCGAGTCCTCAGCCTGGTGGAAACTGAAACTCCGCCGATCGTTCACCTGAAAATCGCCCTGAATGCCGGCTCCGGCGTTTCAACCGCGCCGACCGGTCCCGACCGAAAGTCTACAGATTCAGGACTCATCGAGCTTGATATCCCCGCCGGTGAACTGCCCGCAAACCTCAAACCCGGGGATGATATTCGCATCTGGGAAAAAGCCGACCCCAACGGCCGCATCCTTCGCCTTTCCAGGGCTTGCCATCATGACGCAACCGGCGTCCGCTCCCGGCTCGGCGGCAAGGGACGGATTCGCGGCGGCCGCGGCCACGGCGGCAAAGGCGGAGGCCGCTGAAATAAGAACCGCCCGGCGCCGGCCCCTTGATCCAGGGAAAACCTGAAATGAAAAAAAAATCGCCCTCGAATTCAGCCCCAAGCGGTCCGCCTCTCTGGCTGATCAACCTCGCCCTTTTCGGCATTCTGATTCTTGTCGTGCTGCTTTATTTTTTTCGTCAGGCGGAGAATGAACGCCGTTCTTTTAACCGGCATTCCCAGGAACATGCACAACTTCTGGCCCGCGTTATTCAACTCAACGCGGACAATGCCGTCGCCGCCGCCGCCGCCATCCGCGAAGCGGCCCACACCTTTTTGTTCAACTCGGCCCGGTTCGTGGATTATCTGGCCGCGATTGAACCTTTCAACGAAGAAGAACTGACCGCCTTGGCCCTGGAATCGGGCCTCAACGGGATCACCCTGCGAAACCAACTCGACCGCAGCAGCGGCCCGCCCGGCTGGGAAAGCGAACAGGCTCTGGCCCTTCTCAGCCAAAGCCGGCCCGAGGAAAAACTTTTTATCCATGATGCCGCCGGCCGGATGTTTCTGTTTTTCTATCCCCGCCGGGAGAGCGAGGGCGGCATTCTCCTGGGTTTCAATGCCCGGGGGCTGGAAGAATTACAGGACCGGGTCGGTCTACCGCGACTTTTACAGACCCTGAGTGGTCTGCCGGGCATAAACCAGGTCGGAATTGTGGCTGAGAAACCGGCGGACCTGCCCGGCGCGTTACCGGAAAGCCGCCGTTTGCCGGCCAACATGATGGTCGAAGTCCGGCTGCCGTCCGGCCATACCCTGGTCGCCGGTTTTGATGCGGAATTTCTCTTTGCCCGGCAAAAAAGCCTGTGGCGCGATTTTTTGCTTTTCGCCCTGATTTTGAGTGCTCTCGGCATCTTTTTTTCGTGGCTTCTCTACCGCTACCAGCTGACCTCCGTACACCGGGCCCGGGACTTTGAACGCCGCCTGGCCCGCGAGCACGAAGACGCCGCCCTGGGCCGGGCCGCGGCGGCCCTGGCCCACGAAATCAAAAATCCTTTAAACGCCATCGCCATCGGCCTACAGCGGCTGGAACTCGAGGACAGCGGCCTTACTCCCGAATACGCCAGGCTGGTGGAAGCCCTGCGGCAGGCGGTCGGCCGCGCCGACCATATCGTCGGCGATCTGCGCCGTTTCGCCCACCCCCTGCATATTCGAAAACAAGCGCTGGATCTCGTCGCCCTGCTCGACAACCTGATCACCCTCTATCGGGAATATGGAAACGCGGCCGGCATCGAAATCAGTCTGCAAAGCGCTTTTCAGACAACTCCGATCACGATTATGGCGGACGCCGATCTTCTCGGCCAGGCCCTGGAAAATCTTTTTAAAAACGCGGCCGAGGCTCAACCCAAAGGCGGTTGGTTGAAAATTTCCTTGCAAAACCGAAATAATTTTGTCGAAATGCTCATGGAAAACCCCGGCCTGCGCGTTCCGGCCCCGGAACTTGAGCGTATCGTCAAGCCCTGGTTTACAACCAAGGCCCGGGGCAGCGGGCTCGGGCTGGCGATTGTGGAACGTATCATCAGCGCCCACGGCGGCGGTTTTCGGGTAAGCAGTCCCGCGCCCGGAATCCTGCGCCAGCACATCCGGCTGCCGGCGCCCGGCGCTCAGAACGAAAAGGTGAAAGAAAACATTCATGCACATTCTGATCATTGACGACGAAGCCGACCAGCGCGAGCTGCTGGGCGGCTTTCTGGAAAAACAGGGTTTCACCGTCAGCCTCGCGGCTGACGGCGGCGCGGCGCGGGCGGCGGTCGCCGAACGGCATATCGACCTGGCCCTGCTTGACCACCGGCTGCCCGATATTACCGGGGACGGCTTGCTTCCGGTCCTGCAGGAAATCAACCCGCTACTGAAAACCATCATGATCACCGCCTACGGAGAAGTGGAAACCGCAGTCAGCGTGATGCGCGCCGGCGCCGTTGATTTTTTTGAAAAACCGGTCGATTTGCGACGACTGCTGCAACGCCTGCGCGAGCTTGAGCAGGAGTTGCTGATCAGCCTGGATGTCGAGGAGGTCAATCGCATTCTGAGCCGGGAGCAGGAACTGCCCTTGAAAATGGTGGGAAAAAGTCCGGCCATGCTCAACCTGCTCTCCCTGGTCCGGCGGGCGGCGCCGACCCCCTGGACGGTTCTGATCCGCGGAGAAACCGGCACCGGCAAGGAGCTGATCGCCCGCCTGCTCCATCTCTTAAGCCCCCGTAAGGAATCTCCCTTTATCGCCGTCAACTGCGCGGCAATGCCGGAGCATCTGGTGGAATCGGAACTTTTCGGTCACGAAAAAGGAGCCTTCACGAGCGCCGCCGGGCGGCATCGCGGCCATTTTGAAATGGCCGCCGGCGGCACCCTCCTGCTTGACGAAATCGGGGAGCTGCCGCTGAACACCCAGGCAAAGCTGCTGCGCGCCCTGCAGGAAAAGAAAATCAACCGGGTCGGAGGAGAAAAGGAAATCGAGGTCGATATTCGGCTGCTGGCCGCGACCAACCGGGATCTGGGGGAAATGGTGGCGGCCGGCGGTTTTCGCGAGGATCTTTTTTACCGCCTCAAGGTAATCGAGGTGGAGCTTCCGCCGCTGAGACAACGCCGCGAGGATATTCCCCAACTGGTTCGGGAGCTGCTGCAGCGCCATGGCCTACACGGCATCGAATTCGCGCCCGAGGCTCTGAGCGCCCTGGCCCGTTACGGCTTTCCCGGAAACATCCGCGAGCTCGAGCATATCGTTCAACGCTGCACCACCCTGGCCCGCAGCTCCCTGATCAAGCTCGAAGATCTGCCGACCGAAATTCGTTTTCCCGAAAAAAGCAACCGCAACACCCTGGAAGCGCGACTCTTCGCCCTGGAACACCGGCTCTTGCTCGAAGCCCTGGAAAACGCCGACTGGGTTCAGACCCGGGCCGCCGACGCCCTGGGTTTAAGCGAGCGGGTTCTGCGTTATAAAATCGGCAAACATAAAATCAGACGCTCCTGATGCAAGCAGCGCTCACACCTGGGAAATCTGATAAACGGAAAATCCGGAAAATCCGGGGCACGATCCCGATTTCCTGCGGCAATCAGGTCATGTCCCCGAATTTTCCGCCCGAGTTTCGGGGTGGACCGAATAATTACGTTTTTACTTGACTAAAACAGTAATAATAGCTATCTTCAGCCGCGAATCTATCAAAATATAACACTATCCATATAATTTCATAAAAAAAGACGAAAACCCGTGCGCCGACTTTCAATTCGACCTCTCCCGAGGATATTGTCCCGGCTCTTACTTTTTTTGCCGTTACTGCTTAACCTGTTCTGGGGCGACCCTCTTCGGGCTGAAACCCGGTCTTTTACCGACAGCATCACCGGCGCTGAGTTGCTGGAACTGATTGAAAAAGGCGAGGCGCCGCTGATTCTGGATGTCAGAACGGCGCGGGAATATAAAAGAGGGCGCATCCCAGGGGCCATCAACCTTCACTACCGGGAAGATTTCAGCCTGGCGCTGAAGCTGCTCGGCGACCGCCAAAAGCCGCTGATTATCTACTGCGCTTACGGCCCCCGCGCCGCCTGGGCCCGGCGGAAACTCGAAAGCCTGGGTTTTACAAACGTCATCACCCTGACCGGCCACATGGCCAAATGGGAAAGAGAGAGGCGGCCCCTGGAAAGATAGAAGGATAAAACGATGCCGGATTCCACCCCACGCAAAATTGTCGCCGACCTGCATAATCACAGTCTGGCTTCAGACGGCGAACTGAGCCCGGCCGAGGTGGTCGCCCAGGCCGCGGCCAAAGGCCTGACGGCGGTCGCCCTGACCGACCACGACACCCTGGCCGGGCTTGACGAAGCTTTGGCCGCCGGGGGCGCCGCCGCCATATTGGTCATTCCCGGCGTGGAGCTGACCCTGCGCTTTAAAAGACCTGAGTTCGTCGGTTCCCTGCATCTGCTGCTTTATTTTCAGCCGGAATGGCTGCGACAACCGACTTTTTGCCGGACGCTGGAGGAACTTTTCGCCGCCGGTCGCGGCTCGTCCCTGGCCCGGGAGCGGGTGGCCGCCATCAATCGGGTTTACGGCCCCACCGGAAGCTGTCCCCGATTAAAGAGAATTTTGACCACGACCGAGCTGGAAAGCCTGGCGGACAATGTCACTCGCCGCCATTTCGCCAGGGTTCTGGCCGAAAACCACCAGCTTGCGCGCGGCCAGGTCAATGAGATCATCGCCAACCACAGCCCGGCCTACATCCCTTCGGGCGTCGACCCGGAAAAAGTGCCGCCGCTGCGTGCGAAATTTCCCTTTCTCAGTCTTCTCGCTCATCCGGCGGCGGGCTCTTTTCCCCCCCCCTCACACTACCGCGAGGTTCTGCCGCCCTGGCCGGTAGTCGCCGGACTCCTGCCGGAACTGCTGGATGCGCAAAAACTCGGCCTTGACGGCCTGGAAATCGAGTACCCCGGACACCGGGAGCAAGAAAAAAGGATTTTGAGAAGGCTGGCCGCCGAGCAAGGGCTCTTGGTCGGCGGCGGTTCCGACGGGCACGACCTGCGGGAACGCCCTTACGGCGTCGCCGGGCTCGAGCAAGCGGACTGGGAACGTTTTCAGGCCAGGTTTAACACCTTGGCCAGGCCCTGAGAAAGCAACCTGCGGGGTAACTCGCTGTTCAGACCGGCCGAAGAACCGCGCCGAAGGATAGCGTTGGTGTTAATTCAGCCCTCCCGGTAAACCTGGAGACACGATCCTGATTTTCAACATAAATCAGGTCATGTCCCCGATCTTCCTGATTTTCACGTCTCGATGTGAAAACAACAACGCTAAAGTTATGCGGGGGGTTTTAAAAGCCCAGCCAGCGGCCGCCCTGATAAACCCCGACCGCCAGGATAAAAGCGATGGTGGTGCTGTAGGCCACGGAAAAAAGGGCCCACTTCCAGGAACCGGCTTCGCCGGCGATACAGACCACGGTAACAAAACAGGGCGCGTAAAAAACCATGAAAAACAAGGCGCTCAAAGCCACCAGCGGACTCCAGGCCGGATCCCGGGCCAGGCGCTGAGCCAGCGATCCGGAGGCCTCCGGATCGGTTTCCCCCATCGAGTAAGCCGTCCCCAGGGTTGAAACGACCACCTCCTTGGCGGCGAAACCGCCGATCAAAGCGATATTGGTGCGCCATTCAAAACCGCAGAGCCAGGTCACCTTTTCCAGAGCCACACCGAGACGCCCGGCCAGGGAATGGCGCAGAGCCGCGCTGCCCCGTTCATTTTCAAGGTTATCCAGCAAGGTTTGCACCGTCTCGCCGCCGGTCGGATAGGCGGCGGCGAGCGCCGCTCGCTTCTGCGCGAAGCGGGCCTCTTCCCGCGGGCTCAGACCGGGATAGCTCATCAGGGTCCAGAGCAGAATTGAAATCGCCAGAATCACGGTTCCGGCCTTTTTGATATACTGCCAGGTCCGCTCCCAGGTATGAATCAGAAGTCCCTCGCCGGTCGGAAAACGATAGGGCGGCAATTCCATGACAAAAGGGGTCGGGACTCCGCGCAGCACGGTCAGGCGCAGAAGCTTGGCGGCGACCAGAGCCACCACCCAGCTCAACAAGGTAAACCCAAACATGTAAAGGGCATGGTGTTCGGAAAAAAAGGCGCCGATCAGCAGAGCCAGGATCGGTATCTTGGCGCCGCAGTTCATGAAAGGCACGGTCAGCATGGTCGCCAGACGTTCTTTCGGCGAACGCAGGGTGCGCGTCGCCATGACTCCGGGCACGGCGCAACCGCCGGCGATTCCGCCGGAAACGATATAAGCCATCACCGAACTGCCGTGCAGACCAAAGACCCGAAAGACCCGATCCATCATGAAGGCCACCCGCGCCAGATAGCCGGAATCCTCCAGAATCGCGATACAGAAAAACATCAGCATGATCAACGGCACAAACCCCAAAACCCCGCCGACCCCGTCAAGAACTCCGGAAATCAGCAATGATTTAAGGGGGCCATCGGCAAGAGCCTGGTCCACCATCCCGCCCAGGGCGCCGAACAGGGCCTCGACCCAGGCCACCGGCCGGGAGCTGAGGGAAAAGGTAACCTGGTAGACGCCGAAAAGGATCAAAAGCATGATCAGGGGCCCGGCCAGACGATGGGTCAGGACCTTGTCGATCCGATCGGAGGCGTAGAGCCGGTTTTTGTCGTAACGATGGGTGACGATGCCGCGTTTGAGAATGCCCTTGATAAAACCGTAACGATGGTCGGCAATCACCGCTTCCGGATAGGTGTCAAAGGTTTTAAGCAGATGATCGACCAGCCGTTCCGTTTCGCTCCGCAGCCGAGCGCTGAGTTCAGGGTTTTCCCGCTCGACCTCACGCATTAGGATCTCGTCGTTTTCCACCAGCTTAACCGCCACCCAACGGGCCGGATAAATGCCCTTGAACAAGCCATGTTCCCGAATCATGGCGCTCATGCGCAACAGGACCTGATCGATGTCATCCCCATAGGAGATGCGAATGCGGGCCGGATCGGGCGGCACGATGCGGCCTTCGGCCAGAGCCAGCGCGACCTCCATCATTTGATCGAGCCCCCGGCCGCTGCGGGCGACAATCGGCACCACCGGCACTCCGAGAAAAGCCGCAAGTTTTTCCACCTCGATTTCCATGCCGCGCTCGCGGGCGACATCCATCATGTTCAGCGCGACCAACAACGGCACTTTCAGTTCCAGCAGCTGGCAGGTAAGATAAAGATTGCGCTCCAGATTGGCGGCATCGATGATATTGATGACCAGCGCCGGTTTTTCCCGGGCGATAAAATCACGGGCGACCACCTCCTCCTCGGAATAGGCGGTCAGTGAATAAGTACCCGGCAGATCGATGATCCGGGCCGAAAAAAGCCCGCGATATTCACCCTCTTTTTTTTCGACCGTGACCCCGGGATAGTTGCCGACATGCTGCCGGGCTCCGGTCAGGGCGTTGAAAAGGGTGGTTTTTCCGGCATTGGGGTTACCGGCCAGGGCCAGAGTATAAGTGTTCATGGTCGGATTTTCTTTAACCTTGAAGCCGCAGGCAGACCGGAGTTTTCCCGCGCTTCAGGCATCTTCAATTTCAACCTCGATATAATCGGCTTCGTTATTGCGCAGGGTCAGGGTATTGCCGCGCACCCGCAAGGCCACCGGATCATACAAGGGCGCCCGGCCGAGAATCGTGATCTCGGTGCCGGGAACCAACCCGATATCACGAATCCGCCGCCCGAGCTCACCGGCGACCTTAACGGCGACAATGATTCCCGACTGATTCCTGGCCATGTGTCGCAGCGATATTCTGGCTCCCATAAAGTCTCCCGCAAACCTTGGCGCCAAGGTTTACGGTGCAACCTTGGCGCCAAGAAACTAAATTAGTTAATCGGCCCTAACTGCGGCCGAAAAAAATCCCTGCCGCGATTTCAACAAAATCCCGGCAGGAACGGTTGCAAACGTCTGAAATTCAGGGTCTCAGCCGGGGCTGACCACGATATTTTCCGCCGCGCCGTCCCCCAGGCTGACGGTCGCGCCGTTGAGCTTGACCAGGCAACGGGAGCGATCCGCGGCGCAGACCAGCTCGACCTCCTGCCCCGGAAAGATACCCAGTGCCGCCATGCGGGCGCAGACCCGGCGATCGCCGCCGATCCGGCAGACCCGGAAACGCCGGCCGCAACCGGCCTGGGTCAACGGCACCTCGCCCTCGCAAAAACGCAGCCGCCGACAAACGCCGGCCTTTTCCGCCGGCTCGTCCTTCCCCCGGCAGCAGCGACTGTTTCTGAACCAGACCCTGGGCATTATCGACCTCGACGATGCAACAAAAGAAAAAGTCAAGTTATACCTGACTATTGAGGTTAGTCTTAGCAAACTCGCGGGCCGCAAGTCAAGAAAATTTTAGCCCCGCGCCCAAATGCGTTTAAAAAAGAAGAATTCTGTAGCTACTCAACCAGTCCGGAAAATCCGGCTGGACAAACAGTTAAACATTATTTTTCTTGACAAAAACCATCGGCAAAGATATTAAACAAAACAAATCGCATATAGTTATTTGCGAAAAAGCACTACCCTGCTTCACGAAAAGCCGCTTTTTGTTTACGTCTCTGCAAAAACCCGGGCGGACGATCCCGATTTCCTCCGAAAATCAGGTCATGACCCCAGGTTTTCCTGAGGTTCGTTTCAGGCAGAAAGCCGGACGCGAAATAAAAAAAAGACGGATGACAAAAAAATCATACTTTTGTCTGATGGTTTTCTTTGTCGAATCAAGTATACTGAAAGCCAGGCAGAGAGAATAAATTTCAGATCATAACCGATCATCAATACTTATGCGCAAGGGAGGTTGTCATGAAAAGGAATGTGTACGGAAAACATGGGCTGGCGGCGTTGCTGTTGAGTCTGGTCCTGCTGCTCGGCGCCGTCCCGGCGCTGGCGGGAACCTATAGTTTCGTGGGAGATCTTTGCGGTTTCAGCGAAAGTTCGCCACTCTCATACAACGGGACGGAATTTTATTATACCGCCAATCAGCAGCTGTATATCAATGGTGTTTACGCCGGCGAGTATGAAAAATTTGAGCGTGATGAGGACAACGACCCATGGAGCCCCACAGAGGGAACCGGATCAAATCTTACGACTACTGGCTTAAGCGGATCTTGGACGACCGACGCCGACATCATGTACTTCATCGTCAAGGGCGGAAGTTGTACCAGCCCGAACGGTTATGTTGAGCTTTACGCCTGGGAAAGTGGAGACATGCGCAGTGGAGATTTCTCGGTAATATCCGGATCTGCCGGCGTCTCCCATGTTTCCCTTTACAATGCCGTTCCCATTCCCGGAGCGCTCTGGCTGCTGGGTTCCGGCATCGGCGCGCTGGTCATCGGTCGGCGACGGACCAGACGGAGTTAAAAAAAACGTGACCTGATCCATGGATCCTTGCGCCTGTCGCAGACTTGAGTAAAAACCCCGCCGGAAACCCGGCGGGTTTTTTTCGTCCGACGCGTCCGAGGAAAGCCCTTAGAAACAGAAACCCGCCGCCGGCGAAACCGGTCCAGCGGTATACAGTTGACTAAAAACACGGTTTTAAAAAGGGTTGCATAAAAGCGCTGTTAATGGTAATTATTCGACCGGCTGCTCGAGTCCTCCAGGCCGGGCAGTCTGAAGAAATATCAACCTTCAAGCCGAAAAACAGGAGAAAGGTATGAAAAAAAGACAGCTATTGCGAATGGGCATGATTGTCGTTCTCGCCCTGGCCTTTGGCCGGCCGGCGGCCGCCAAGGAAAGAATCGTTTTCGGAGGCGGACCGGCGGGCGGGGTCTTTCAGGTGGTGGCCAACGCGGTTCAGGTTTTCGACCCGATCAAGAACGCGCCCGGCTACCGGGTCCAGGCGCAGTCCTCGGCCGGTGATATCGAAAACATCAGAAAAACCGACGCCGGCAAGGTGCACATGGCGGTCGCTTATTCCGGCAGCGTCTGGAACGCCCGGCACGGCAAACTGAAAAACGATACGAGAATCTATGAGAACGTCATGGCCCTGGCCTGGCTTTACGGAGCTCCGGCCCAGCTCGTCGTGCGCCGGGACGCCGGGATCAAAAGCGCCCGGGATCTGGTCGGCAAAAAGGTGGGCGTCGGTCCGGCGGGTTCCGGAGCCTTTGCCAACTGCGAACTCTATTTTTCCCATCTCGGCATCTGGGACCAGATCGAGAGAAACGCCGTGGGCTATGATGACGCCGCCAACTACTTCGGCAACAATCAGCTCGACGCCTTCTGGCTGTTTGTCGGTTACCCCAGCGGCGCCGTCATGATGGCGGCCCAGACCAACGACATTGACCTGGTCAACCTTGACTCCGACGCCGAAAGTAGCGGTTTTTACCAGAAATACCCCTTCTTCGCCAAGATCACGATTCCCGCCGCTACCTACAAGGGCGTCGATCACGAGGTCGCCACTTTTCAGGATTCCGCCATCTGGATCGCCAACGCCAAGGTCTCGGCCGACATTATCTACGACATTCTGAGTAAGATTTATTCGAACGAAGGCCTGGCGCACATGGCCGACCAGAAAAAAACCTTCAAAGGCATGTCGATCGCCACCGGCCCCAGCGGCATCGCCACCCCGTTCCATCCGGGAGCGGAAAGATTCTGGCGGGAAAAGTTCGTGCTTAAATAGACCGGCCACCCGCGACCCTGACAAACCACTGCAGGTTATTTAGGGTCGCGGGCGCGGACTTTTCCGCCGCGAACGGGAACCAACCCCGTCATCCCGAACTGACGCGCCGTCATCAGTCAGCCAAAGAAAAGGAAAACCAACCGTGTACCAACAGCTGAACCGCTTCGAACAGCTTTTATTTGACGCCGCCTCGCTGATACTGGTGTTTTTCTACTCCTACGCAGCCGTCATTCAGCCCATGGCGACCCAGTACCACCGGGGCATTTACGTGATCATCACTTATGTCCTGATCTTTTTGCTCTACAAATCGAAATCCCGCCTGATGCGGGTGGTGGACTACCTGCTGATCGTGCTTTCCATCGCCGCTATCGGCTACTGGATGTACAATTTCGAAGTCATCAATTATCGCATCGGGGCCGAAACCCAAACCGATATGGTTTTTGCCGTGACCGGCGTGCTGCTCGGCATTGAATTGGCCCGGCGGGTGGTCGGCAATATCTTTGTCGTACTCGGCGTACTGATGCTCGTTTACGGGGTTTACGGTTATCTGGCCCCGGATCTGTTTTCCCATTCCGGCGCGCCGTTTACCGAGCTCTGCATCAATATTTTCTACAAAAGCGACGGCATCTTCGGCATCATGGCCAACGTTCTGGCCACCTACGTGATTTTATTCGTGCTTTTCGGAGCCTATCTGGAGAAATGCGGGTCCCAGAAATTCTTTATCGACTGGCCGCTCGCCGCCGTGGGCCATAAGGTCGGCGGACCGGCCAAGGTCTCGGTCATCGCTTCCGCGCTCTTCGGCTCGATTTCCGGCTCCGCCATCGCCAACACGGTCTCGACCGGTACGTTCACGATTCCGATGATGAAAAAAGCCGGTTTCAGGCCCCATGTTGCCGGGGCCATCGAACCGGCGTCTTCGATCGGCGGTATGTTCATGCCGCCGGTTATGGGGGCCGGCGGCTTTATCATGGCGGAACTGACCGGTGAACCCTATTCCAGAATCATGCTGGTCGCCACCTTTCCGGCTCTGATGTATTTTTTCTCGGTCTTCTGCATGGTCCACTACGAGGCCAAAAAACATAATATTGTGGGTGAAAAATCAGAATTTTCGGCCATGGAGATCTTAAAAAAGGAATGGTTTTACATGCTGCCCCTGGCGGTGATCACGGTTTTCATGCTGACCGGCTATTCTCCCGGTTACTCGGCCATTCTGGGCCTGTTCTCCTGCATCGCCATCAGCTATTTCAGAAAAGAAACCCGCATCACCCCCAGACGCTTCCTGGAAGCGGCCCGCGAAGGCACGGAAAGCAGTCTCAAGATCGGAGCTACGGTCGGCATCATCGGCATCATCATCGGAGTACTGACCTTTTCCGGCCTGATTCTGACCTTCGCCGACATCATGATCGAAATGGCCGGGGGCTCTCTGCTGCTGACCATAGTACTGATCGCCCTGGCCTCCCTGATTCTGGGCATGGGGGTACCGGTAACCGCCGCCTACCTGGTCACGGCCGTGGTTGCGGTCCCGGCCCTGACCCATCTAGGGGTCAATCAGATCGCGGCCCACATGATTGTCTACTGGCTCTCCCAGGATTCCAATATCACTCCGCCGGTCTGCATCGCCGCCTTCGCGGGGGCCACGATCGCCAAAGCGAACATGTGGAAAACCGCCTTCACCTCATTCAAATTCGCCAAATTCCTCTATCTTGCCCCGATTCTGTTCGGCTATGTTCCGGGGTTTTCCCTAAACGGCAGCAGCATGGACATCATCAAGGCCTTTATCCTGATTTTCTTCGCCACCTGGGCCTATTCCTGGCTGCTCAGCGGAATCTGGTTTCCGAACCTCAAAAGACTTTTTCGGCGCGCTTAAGAAAGTGCCGGCAACCATAAAGACGAACGCGGAGCAAGCCTATGTTTAATCTCGAGCCCACCCTTTCGGCCGGAGCGGAAGACATCCGCCGGGCCCTGACCGAAACCAGGACCATTGCCGTCATCGGTCTCTCGCCGGACCCGACCAAGGACAGCAACATGGTCGCACGCTATCTGCAGCAGGCCGGCTACCGCATCATTCCGGTCTACCCGAAGGAAAACGAGATTCTGGGAGAAAAGGTTTATCGCAGCCTGGCCGAGATTCCCGACCGCATCGACATGGTCGACATCTTTCGCAAAGCCGAATTCATCGACCGGGTGGTCGATGAGGTGCTGGAACGCGAAGATGTCAGATATATCTGGGTCCAGCTCGGCCTGGTCAACAACCCGGCCGCTGCCCGGGCAACAGCCGCGGGCCGCGTGGTGGTGCAGAACCTCTGTTCCAAGGTGGAACATCAGAAAATATTTTCCGACCGGTAAAAGATTGCGGTTAAAAGCAGCGGCGCTCAATAGTTACACAAGACTAAAAAAAGGAAAACGCACATGGATTTTCAGGAAATAGCATTCACCCGGACAGGAGCGGTCGGCACTCTGACCCTGAACAACGCCGGCAAGGTCAACGCCCTTTCGGTCAACATGACCAAAGAGATCATCAGCCTGCTCACGGAGCTGGCCGATGACGACAGCCTCAAGGTCATCATCTTAAAGGCCGCCGGCCGCCACTTTTGTGCCGGGCATTATCTGGCGGAAATGGTCGATGCCGGGGTCAAGGAATATAAAATGATCTTTGATCAGTGTACCAGAATGATGATGATGATCCACGAGATTCCCCAGATCGTCATCGCCCAGGTCCAGGGCATCGCCACGGCCGCCGGTTGTCAACTGGCGGCCTGGTGCGATCTGATCGTGGCCGAGGAAGGCGCCAGTTTTTCGACTCCCGGGGTTAAGATCGGTCTATTCTGCACGACCCCGATGGTTGCCATCACCCGAGCCATCGGGCGCAAGATGGCGATGGAGATGCTGGTCACCGGCCGTGAATTTCCCGCCGCCGAAGCTCAGGCCCTGGGTCTGGTCAACCGGGTAACGCCTCTTGAAGAACTCGACCGGACCACGGCGGAACTGGCCGCCCAGATTGCCGAAGCCAGTGGTTTCGCCCTGGCCATCGGCAAACAGGGCCTCTACGCCCAGGCCGACATGAGCGACAGCCAGGCCTTTCACTATGCCAAACACACGATCGTCATGAACAATCTGGCCGAGGACGCCCAGCACGGCATCAAGGCCTTTCTGGAAAAACGCGCGCCGGAATGGAAGAATCGCTAGCCTGAGCAAAAGCTCAGTCCCGAAAGAGAGCGCCCCTAACTCTGCCAACAGGCATCACATTGCTCGGCAAGTTCATTGAGACGGTTTTCGACCTGTTGTCTGATGTCCTCAAATTCCTGCGTAGAGGTTGAGGCCGGAACCCAGATCGGGTCCCCGAAGATAACTACCAGGGGCGAAAAAGGCAGGGGTAACAGAAAACGATCCCAGGAAGCAAAGAACCTGGCCCAGCGGGCGCCGCAAGCCATCGGCAGAAGCGGCAGCCCGGTCAGCTGGGCGATGCGGACGGCGCCGGGTTTGAGTTTGCGGGCCGGACCGCGGGGACCGTCGCCGAGCATGCCGGCGCAGAGCCCCGGTCGGCAACGCAGTTTCTCGACCAGCTCGAACATGGCCGTCGAACCGCCCCGGCTGGAACTGCCGCGCACGCTTTCATAACCCAGACGCCGGGCCACTTCGGCGACCAGATCACCATCACGGCTGCGACTGATCATGATACTGAGCCGTCGCGGCCGATGAATAAAATAGATATTGAACAGCCGCTGGTGCCAGGTCACATAGACACAGCCGCGCCCAGCGGCGACCTGCCGGGCTTCAAACTCCCCGTTAATCACCAGGAGCCGCCGACAGGAACGCCCCCAGGCGCGCACGAGAACAGCGACCAGAGGGGGCAGCAGCTTGCGCAGATTCAGGCTTTTCAGACGGCGTTTTAAAAATGTCAAAAAAAACATACGCCTACTAATTGGTATACTGAGTCAGAATCTGCAGCAGGTGATCGCTGACCGGTGGCACCTGCAGTTTCCGCGAAGCGGAAAAAACCTCGCCGGCGGTCAGGCCGCCGACCCCATAAAAATTTTCGGTCGCCTGATAATCCACCTGCAGGGCCGAACCTTCCAGCGAAATCCCGGCGAACAGGCCGCGCGATCGTGAATAGGTGTAGACTTCAGCGGCAAGGGTGATATCGGTACCGGCCGAGAGACTGCGGCCCACCGGGCCCGCCGCCGCCGCGGCGTCGGCGCCCAAGGTAAATTTACCCCGGGCCAGGCGGTCAATGCTCTGCCGACTCTTGAAAACCATAATCGCGTCAATCGATTGGACGCCGGCCTGAAAACCAAAACTACCGCCCGCCAAGGTTACAAAAACCGGCTGGGACCAGCCGCCGTCTTCCCGCCGCTGCACGACCACCCCCCAACCGTAACGCCCTCCGGCGATGAAACCGGCCTTGATAATTCCGGGAATAATGGCGATAGCCTGGGCATTGCGTAGTAAAAGCGGCGGCGCCGCCTGGTCGGGAATATTGACAAACTGGCGGATAACATCGGCGCAGACCTCAACCTTGGCGATTTCCTTGCCGTTATCGGCAAAAGCTAAACTAAACGACAACAACAGCAGACAGAGCGGAAATACCAGCTTACTTTGCAAAATTCGCATTCCAACCTCCTGAAAAATAAAATTACCGGTTTTGTAACAATTCAATTTCAGGCATACTTGGCTCGGCGCTATCCGTCAAGACTTAAATATCGCTCGATCACGACTGAAGACTTGTCGTCTTGCGGTAAGTGTGATACCTTCGCAGTCGCTAGCTAAAGCAAAGCCTTCTTGTAACTATTCAACCGAGAGCCCACCCGCTCTGATTAAACCGCGCCGGAAATAGCCGGCCCCGAATAGCCTAGTCGGCTGAATAGCCACACCTTTTTTTTATTGACGGTATCACTCATGACCTTCAGCGACCGCAGAGCTCTTCTTTACAATACAAACAGCACGGAAATCAAGCGCCTGGTTGAAGGCCGCCATCACGATCCCCATGCCATTCTGGGACGCCACCCGATTGACCAAAATTCCTGGGTTGTTCGAGCCTGGCATCCGGAAGCGACGGAAATCGATTTTCTCGCCGACCAGCAGACAACCGCCCCCCGCCCCATGCAGCGGCTTGACCCGGCCGGCCTGTTTGCCCTGGTCGTAGCCGCCGAACAGGCCGAAGCTTACCATTTCCGCTGCCGTTTCGCCGACGGATCAAGCTGGGAATACCTTGATCCCTATCGTTTCACCCCCAGTCTCGGCGAACTTGATCTGTACCTGCTCAGCGAAGGCCGCCATCATCGTCTGTTTGATCACCTTGGAGCCCACCCGCTGAAACATGAGGAGGTCGACGGCGTGGCCTTCGCCCTCTGGGCCCCCAACGCGGAACGGGTCAGCGTGGTCGGTGACTTCAATTTCTGGGACGGCCGCCGGCATCCGCTGCGCTCCCTGGGCGTTTCCGGAGTCTGGGAAATTTTCCTGCCGGAGCTGGCTTCCGGCAGCCTTTACAAATTTGAAATTCTGACCAAAAACGGCGACTTACGTCTGAAAACCGATCCGCTGGCCTTTGCCATGGAGCTGCGCCCCCAAAACGCGGCCCGGATCTTTGATCAAAGACGGTATCTCTGGCAGGATCGGGAATGGGAGAAACAGCGCGAACGGCTCCAGAGACCCGACGCCCCGCTGGCAATCTACGAAGTTCATCCGGGCTCCTGGAAAAGGTGTCCGGAAGAAGGAGAGCGCTGGCTCAGCTATCGGGAACTGGCGCCGCCGCTGGTGGCCCATGTCAAGGACCTGGGCTTTACCCACATCGAGCTGCTGCCGGTCAGCGAGTATCCCTTCGACGGTTCCTGGGGTTATCAGGTCAGCGGTTATTACGCCCCGACCAGCCGTTACGGCGACCCCGATGATTTCAAATTCTTTGTCGACTACTGTCACCAGCACGAGATCGGCGTCATTCTCGACTGGGTGCCGGCTCATTTTCCCAAGGATGATTTCAGCCTGCGCCTCTTTGACGGCACCGCCCTCTACGAACACGCCGATCCACGTCAGGGAGAACACCCGGACTGGGGCACCCTGATCTTTAATTTCGGCCGCCCCGAAGTCGCCAATTTTCTTCTGGCCAATGCCTTCTTCTGGCTGGGATACTATCATATCGACGGTCTGCGCGTGGATGCGGTGGCTTCCATGCTCTATCTTGACTACAGCCGTAAGGAAGGTGAATGGTTGCCCAATATCTACGGCGGCCGGGAAAATCTTGAGGCCATCGCCTTTCTAAAGGATCTCAACCGCGAGCTGCAGAAACTTTATCCCGACCGCCTGATCATCGCCGAGGAATCGACCAGCTGGCCGGGCGTCAGCCAGTCGACGGAACTCGGCGGCCTCGGTTTCAACTATAAATGGAACATGGGCTGGATGAACGATACCCTTGAGTTTTTCACCATAGACCCGATTTATCGCAGCTATCATCATAACCAGATCACCTTTTCAATCATCTACGCCTTCAGTGAACATTTCCTGCTGCCCTTTTCCCATGACGAAGTGGTTCACGGCAAGGGCTCGCTGCTGGCCCGCATGCCGGGCGATCCCTGGCAGAAATTTGCCAACCTGAGACTGCTGTTAAGCTATCAGTTCACTCATCCCGGCAAGAAACTGCTGTTCATGGGTACCGAGCTGGCTCCGGAACGCGAATGGAATTTCAATGCCAGTCTGGACTGGCACCTGTTGGCAGAAGACCCCGAACGCCGTAAATTCTTTATCTTCTGCCGCGACCTGATTCAGTTCTATCGTCGGGAATCCACCCTGTGGCAGAGGGACAACGGCGATCAGGGCTTTGCCTGGATCAATTGCCATGATCACAAAAATTCGGTGCTGGTCTATCAGCGGCGCAATGCCGCCGATGAATCGCTGATCTGCATTCTCAACCTGACCCCGCAGGTCCATCATCATTACCAACTGGGCCTGCCCCGAACCGGAACCTACCGGGAACTATTCAATTCCGACGCCGCCATCTACGGCGGCAGCAACCAGGGCAATGCCGGCATCATCCTCGCCACGAACAAACCCTGGCACGGCTGCCCGGCCTCGGCCGCGATCACAATTCCCCCCTTGGGCGCTTTGCTGCTCAAAGCGGAAACCTGAAACGCTCGCTGGTTCTTTAAACTGAAAGCCCTTGACATTGGCATCGCTTGTGTCTAAAAAATGGTTTCAGCCAAAATTCTGAATGCAGAAACAAACATACATTATATTCCAAATCGAGCCGTCATCACATGCAGGAAATTCGCTTTCATGGCCGCGGCGGCCAAGGCGCGGTCATCGCTTCCCGGGTTCTGGCCCAGGCGCTCTTCTATGAAGGCCTTCATGCCCAGTCCTTTCCCACCTTCGGCGCCGAGCGCCGGGGCGCCCCGGTCGCCGCTTTCGTTCGCGCCGATGATCATTTCATCAACCTTCGCAGTCAGGTTACCGAACCGGATTTTGTCGTGGTGATGGCGGCCCGACTGATTGAAGCCGTTTCGGTCACCGCCGGGCTCAAAACCACCGGCATCATCCTCATTAACAGCGATCTTGAACCCAAGGCCGCACAAAAGTTCCACCCTGGGTTGCAGAAACTGGCCACGGAACAAATAATCACCATCAACCTGAGTCAAATCGCCCTTGAATTCGGACTGGGCAACCAAATCATGCCCCTGATCAACGCGCCGGTGCTCGGAGCCCTGGCCCGAATCAGCCGCCTGGTCGAACCGGCCAGCCTGATCAAGGCTCTGCCTCATTTTATTCCGAGCCGCCTGGACGACAATCGTCAGGCCCTGCTCAAGGCCTACACAACCGTAATATAGAAGATCTGTTTAATCATGAATCAGCTTAAATATGTGACGGCCATAAAAAACGGGGACTTTACCGGTCTGCCCATTTCCTCGACCTCGACCGCGGTAAACCTTACCGGCAGCTGGAAATTTTTTCGTCCGCGGCTGGCGGCCAAGGAATCACCCTGTCGCCTGGCCTGTCCTTTAAACATTCCGATTGCCGCCTGGCTGGATGATTTACAGAAAAACCGGCCCGACCTGGCCCTGCGGCGTCTGCGTGACTACAATCCGCTGCCGGCCGTCACTGGCCGGGTTTGCCCGCATTTTTGCCGGGAGGCCTGCAATCGCGGCGACTTCGACGAAGCCGTGCGCATCGGCGACCTTGAGCGTTATCTTGGTGATCTGGGCCTTGAACATGACTATGCCCCCGCTCCCTCGCCGGGAAAGGAAAGAGTCGCGGTCGTCGGCTGCGGTCCGGCCGGTCTCGGGGCCGCGGTTTTCCTCGCCCGGCGAGGGATCAAGGTTACAATTTTCGAGAAAGGCCCGGCTCCCGGCGGCCTGTTGCGCTCAGCGATTCCGGCTTACCGCCTACCCCGGGAAATACTTGAGCGCGAGCTTGCCGTTCTCTTGCGCGACCTGCCGCTCGAAATCATCTGCAATCGCGAAATCAGAGCCACCGACCGGGAGCGCCTGGAACGGGAATACGACCAGGTAATCTGGGCTCCGGGACTGCAGGTTTCCCGCAAAGACGAGGCCTGGCCCGATGATCCGCGCCTGACCGGCGCGCTTGAGATGCTGGCCGCCATTAATGCCGGGGCCGCGATCGGCGGCGATGATTTTATTATTATCGGCGGCGGCAATGCCGCTCTGGACACGGCCCGCTGTTTGCTCCGGCTCGGGAAAAAGGCCGAAATCATTTATCGGCGCAAACTGGCCGAAATGCCGGCTTACGCCGAGGAGCAACGCCAGGCTAAAGAAGAAGGCGTGGTGATTCACGACGAGACCCTGGTCGGCAAGATCGACCCGACTGCGACAAAACTTCGCCTCAGTCTGCATCAGGCGCGACCTGACAAAAATCGGATAAACTGCGGCCCCTGGCTGAGGGACATCGAGGTTGACGGCCTGATCGCCGCCATCGGCCAGGGCAGTGATCTTGAAATCAGCGGAACGCACCCGGTAATCAGCGCCGGTGATTTCGCCCACGGAGCGGCTTCCGTCGCGAAGGCGCTGGCTTCCGGGCGGCGGGCGGCGGAAACCGTATTGCGAAGACTGGGCCGGTCATTCGACGACGAGAATCAACCAGGCGAAACGGCTGTCGTCACCAGCCGCGAGCAGCTTCATCTTGACTACTTCAGCCATGCACCCGCCATTTCGCCCCAGGAACTTGCTCCCCGGCGCAGACTTGATAATTTCTGCGAAATCAGCCAAACCCTGACGGCCGAGCAGGCCGCGGCGGAAAACCGGCGCTGTTTTCATTGCGGCATCTGCACCGCCTGCGGCATCTGCTGGTTTTTCTGTCCGGATGTCGCCATCGCCTTCGACCGCGAAGCCCCAGACCCTAACTTACGGGTACTCTTTGACGAAGATCACTGCAAAGGCTGCGGTCAATGCGCCACGGTCTGCCCACGCGGGGTTATCGAGATGGAGGAGGATCACTGAGCATGCAGCAGGAAGCCATTCTTTTAGGCAGTGACGCCGTCGCCCACGGGGTGCGCCTCTGCCGTCCCGAAGTGATTTCGGCCTATCCGATCACCCCCCAGACCCATATCATCGAAACCCTTTCCGAAATGGTTGACCGCGGAGATTTGCACAGCGAGTTCATCAAGGTCGAATCGGAGATGTCGGCCATCGCGGCGGTGCTCGGCTCGGTTTCTGCCGGAAGCCGTTCCTTTACCGCCAGCAGCTCTCAGGGACTCGCCATGATGCACGAGATTCTGCACTGGTACGCCGGAGCCCGGCTGCCCCTGGTGCTGGTCAACGCCAACCGGGCCCTGGGCGCTCCCTGGAATATCTGGAGCGATCAAAGCGACAGTTTTTCCCAGCGCGACACCGGCTGGCTGCAGATCTACTGCGAGACCTCTCAGGAAGCCCTGGACAGCATCGTCATCGCCTACAAGGCCGGCGAACAGCTGATGCTGCCGGTCATGGTCATGATTGACGGCTTCATTCTTTCGCATACGATGGAACGTTTGCGGTTGCCGGAGGAGGAAGAAGTCGACCGCTATCTGCCCGCCTACCAGCCGCCCTACCGCCTTGACTGGGAAAAGCCTCTGACCTTCGGAGCCGCGGCACATCCGGATCTGTTTTATGAACTCAAGCAAACCCAGGCAGCAACCATGCAGGAAGCCTTTGCCGTCCTGCGACAATGCGAGACCGATTTCGCCCGACAATTTGGACGCCTTTACACTCCGGTGATGGGTTGTCCTGAAGGCGACGACGCCAGTGACTGCGTCATTATCTGCTGCGGCGCCATGACCGGAACGGCCCGGGTCGCGGTCGCTCGTCTAAAGGAAAACGGAGAGGCGGCGGCTCTTTATAAAATCCGCCTGGTCCGGCCTTTCCCCCAGGCGGAACTAAAGCTGAAACTGGCCGGCAAAAAGGAAATCATTGTTCTCAATCGAGCCTGTTCCTATGGCGTGGGCGGCACCTTGAGTCAGGAGATCAGAGCGGCGCTCTACGACCTTGAGAAGCGTCCCCTGATCAAGGATGTCATGATCAGCCTGGGCGGCAAGGAGGTTTTTCCGGAAACCATCATGAACATCGTCAGAAATCGAGCGCAGCTTTCATCCAGCGAATGTAACTGGCTCGCTTGACAAGAAGCAGGCCGGTGAAAAATCTCACCGGGGCAATCGTGAAGTCCCACAAACAACCTTTACCATGGTTGAAATTGTCCCGGCGGAATTTTTCGTCGTCTTCACTACGGTCGGATTGAATTAATTTTGTAATTATTCAGCCCCTTTGCAATTTCGAGAGTGAATAGTTACTTATTTTTATGCAGGTAGAATAAACATGCCGAAACTTGCCCCTTGCGATAATCTCTTCAGCCGAAATAGCGACTGGCACATCAGCTCCGCTGAATTCATGGCCAGTGGACACATGGCCTGCCCCGGCTGCGGAGCCTCCCTGAGCATGCGCCACGCGCTGAAGGTTCTGGGGGCGCAAACCATCGTCGTCATGCCGGCCTGTTGCTGGGCGATTATCGCCGGGGGACAGCCGACCACGGCCCTGTCCGTTCCCCTGTTACACACCCCGTTCGCCGTGGCCGCAGCGGCGGCCAGCGGGGTGCGCCGCGCCCTGCTCGCCCAACGGAAAAATGATGTCGAAGTGATGGTGTGGGCCGGCGACGGCGGGACTTTCGATATCGGCCTGCAAGGCATTTCCGGAGCGGCTGAACGACAGGAGGACATGATTTATGTCTGCTACGACAACGAAGCCTACATGAACACCGGAATTCAGCGGTCCTCGGCCACTCCGCACGGCGCCTGGACAACCACCACTCCGGGCGGCAAAAAGTTCGCCTTCGGGAAAAAGGATATTCTGGCCATTATCAGGGCCCATCAACCTGCTTATCTGGCCAGCGCGACCATTGCCTATCCCGAGGATTTTTACGCCAAATTCGAAAAAGCCCGGCAAGCCCGCGGCTTTCGTTTTCTGCACCTGCTGGCGGCCTGTCCTTCAGGCTGGAAAATCGACTCTCAGGACGCACTGAAAGTCACCCGCATGGCGGTTGACAGCGGGGTTTTTCCCCTGCTTGAGATGGAGGCCGGCGGCGGCCTGCGCCGGACCGTGAAACCTGAGCAACCGATTCCGGTCAAGGATTACCTTAAAGTTCAGGGACGTTTTAATAAAATGCCGGCCGAGGAGATCGCGGCCTGGCAGAAAGAAATCGAGGCAAAGGAGATAATTTGAACATTTTACTGAAGCTTTCCAAACTTATCGACAAGCTCAACGAGCGCATCGGCCTAGGGGTTGCCTGGCTGACCACGGTTCTGGTTCTCGTCGTGGTCTATGACGTGATCATGCGCTACGGCTTTAAAAAAGGTAGTATCGCCATGCAGGAGCTGGAGTGGCACCTGTTCGCCGTCATCTTTCTGATCGGCGCGGCCTACACCCTGAAAAAAGACGCCCATGTCCGGGTCGATATCATCTACACCAGGCTGGGAAGAAAGCAAAAAGCCTGGATCGATCTGATCGGCACCTTCATTTTTCTCCTGCCTTTCGCCATCATCGTGATCTATTCCACGCAAGGATTCATCGCCAATTCATGGGCCGCCCGGGAGGTGTCCCCCGACCCCGGCGGACTACCGGCCCGCTATATTCTGAAAGCCATGATTCCCGCCGGTTTCGTGTTACTGATCATCCAGGGAATATCACAGGCCATCAAGAACCTACTGGTGATTCTTGGTCGGGAGCAGGAGGTCGCCCAATGATCGACTTCCTGCAGAACAACCTGGCCCTGATCATGTTCGGCTCGGTTTTCTTTCTTCTGCTTCTCGGTTATCCGGTCGCCTTCACAATCGGCGGAGTAGCGCTGTTTTACGGCCTGATTGGTTTTGGTCCGGGTTTTTTCGGTTTACTGCCCTTGCGCATCTGGGGCACGATGACCAATTTCGTGCTGCTCGCGGTGCCGCTTTTCATTTACATGGGGGTCATGCTGGAACGCTCCGGCCTGGCGGAAGAGCTGCTGGAAACCATGGGGCTGGTCTTTGCCCGAATTCGGGGGGGGCTAGCCATTTCGGTGGTGATTGTCGGCGCCCTGCTGGGAGCCTCAACCGGAATCGTCGGCGCCACGGTCGTGACCATGGGGCTTTTATCATTGCCGACCATGCTCAAACGCAACTATTCCAAGACCCTGGCCACTGGTACCGTGGCCGCTTCCGGCACCCTGGGGCAGATCATTCCGCCAAGCATCGTGCTGGTCCTGCTCGGCGACATCATGAGCGTACCCATCGGAGATCTCTTTGTCGGCGCGGTGATTCCCGGAATGCTTCTCGTCCTTCTTTATATCACCTATATCGCCATCATGGCCGTTCTCAAGCCTCACTGGGCCCCGCCGATCCCTCAGGAAGAGCTGGATGAGATCAGCAAAAACCAGATGAGAAAAATGGTGCTGACCTCGCTGCTGCCACCCCTTTTTCTGATCTGCGCGGTACTCGGAACCATCTTCGCGGGAATCGCTTCACCCACCGAAGCCGCCGCTCTGGGTGCGGTCGGCGCCAGTGTTCTGACCTTCATAAAAGGTAAACTGACCAAAGAGACCCTGCTGGCGGTCATGACCAGCACGACTAAACTGACCTGTATGGTGTTTATTATTCTGGTCGGTGCCACCACCCTGGGTCTGGTCTTTCGCGGACTGGGAGGCGACGCTCAGGTCCGGGATCTGATCGACAGTCTGCCTTTCGGTCGAGTCGGAACCTTGAGCGTTATCATGGGTATCATCTTCATTGCCGGTTTCTTCCTGGACTTCATCGAAATCATTTTCATCTTCGTACCGGTGCTGACCCCGATCATGGTCGCCATGGGGGTCGACCCGCTCTGGCTGGGAATCCTGATCGCCGTCAACCTGCAGACCTCGTTTCTGACGCCCCCCTTCGGTTTTTCACTCTTTTACCTCAAAGGGGTCGCTCCGCCCGAAGTTGAAACCACCGATATCTACAAAGGCATTATTCCCTTTGTCTTCATTCAGATTCTGGCCATGATCATCCTCTGCCTGGTTCCGGAAACGGTTACCTGGCTACCCCAATACCTGTTCGGAAATTGATGTAACCTGATTTGGTTGTGATACTCTAAAATTGATCAGTTAAAGAGCTAGTGATTACGGAAAATTGACCACCCACAGCGACCTTTTCTGTATATGGTTTTTAAAACCATATACAGAAAAGGTGAAAGGATGCTTAGGATGGATCAATATGAACATATCCGAACAGCCAATCGGGTATACGGTCACAGTCTCAGTAAGATTTCCAGAGATACTGGTCATTCACGC
>Ga0209614_1000189_pt1 | contig 57880 bp, 42 predicted proteins | sample BlaSprsedimmetaG_FD_185484 | JGI IMG/M metagenome (GOLD analysis project Ga0209614, IMG submission 185484) | Hot spring sediment bacterial and archeal communities from California, USA to study Microbial Dark Matter (Phase II) - Blank Spring... ...
GGTCAAGGCATGGGAGTCGACAAGAAACGGAATGAAGGCCGGGGTTAACTGGCAGTTCACTGCTGAAGATGCCCGGATCAAACTGAACCGTCTTTATCCAACATTAGAGATGTGACAGGACAGTAGTGTTTTTGCGTCATGGTTTGTCAGTCTCCCTGCTCTTGATAATTTGTTCGATATTTTTCAACTGTTCTATCTGATTCTGCAGTTCGATGTTTTTGAGCTCGACCTGTTCAAGACTGCCCTGGAGGAGGTCCAGCCGATCCTGCAGCTGTTTCTTCTCGTCCAGGAGTGTTTCCCGGGCGCTCCAACTGTTTCTGATCTCTTCGTCAAGGCGCTCCAAAAGAATCCGAAGGCCGAGCATGTCGTTGCCCGCATCGGGATGATCCCGCAGATAGCGGTTATACTCCTCGAGTCCCCGCCTGAACTGATCCACGTCGGCCTGGGCGTTCAGGCTCAGACAGACAAAGCGAAGGGAGTCCAGGTCTGCCCCCTGTTCGATGGCTGATTCCGCCATGGCGAAACGGCGGCCAAATTCCTGGCGGTCCATATCCCGGGAATCCTGCAGACAGGAAAGGATATAGTAGCTGCTGAATGAACGGAAAACGATTACGGGGTCCCGGACTTCATCATCCTCGAACCGATACTGCCCGAGCTGCACGCAGCCGCTCAGGGCCGCCAGCCAGACAAGCAGTATCCCACACCATATCCCGTATCGCTTCATATTCCGCTTCATGCTCCCAGCGGCAGAGTCACAGCAAACCGGGCCCCCCGACGGCCGGAAAGCAAACGGATGGAACCGCCGTGATACTGCACATATTCCCTGCTGATGGCCAGGCCCAGGCCCGAGCCTTTCACCACCGACCGGGCCGATTCACTGCCTTGAAAAAACGGCGAAAAAATCCGCGAACGCTCTTCCTCTCTGATACCCGGTCCGCTGTCCTCGATCAGAAAGAGTGCGTTTTTCCCGGCACCCTTCAAGGTGATCCGAATGAATCCCCTGTCGGGGGTAAACTTGACCGCATTGGACACCAGGTTGTCAAACACTGTCTTCAACTGCTTTCTGTTGCCGTCGACCGACAGCGGCGTGGTGTGCAGGTCGAGCCTGATTTCTCCTGCCAGGATGGAATGGTGTTGATCGGTCACCACTTCCTCGATGAGTTCATCCAACCTGACGCTCTTTTTTTCCAGGGGCATGTTCCTGGCCCCGGCCATATTGAAATTCAGAATATTTTCGATAAGCTTTTGCAGTTTCGTACAGTTGCTGTCCAGGATCCGGACAACCTCCTTCTGGCTGTCGTTCATCGGCCCCACCAGCTCGTCCCTGAGAAGACCCGCCCCTTCCTTGATCGAGGCCAGCGGAGTTTTGAGGTCGTGGGATATGTGGGCGATCAACTTGACCTTCTCCATATCAAGCTTTGCCAGACGTTTTCGCAGCCAGTCCAGTTTTTCTCCCAGGGCTTCCAGATCCTGGGGCCCGGATACGGCAATAGGGGTGGCGAAATCTCCGGTGCCGAGAAGTTCGATGCTTTTATCGATCTGCCGCACCGGCTTGAAAATGAGTATCATAAACACGATGCCGAACAGGATGGTAAAAGAAATCAGGCCCGAAGTCTGCCAGATCAGTTTCTTCTTGCCCTGGCTGACCTGCAGCTTCAACCCCTCAACCTCATTCAGCATCAGCTGATTGGATAATCTTACCAGAGATAGGGCAAGGTTTCCAATCTCCTGATACATGGACAGCACATACTCCCGTTCTTTCTTGTGCTGCTCTGGATCGCCGGCGACCCTGTTCAAGACCGCAATGATATAGTTTTCCTTTGATTGCAGTTCGTCGATCAGTGCGCCAAGCTGATCGTCGCCGTCTAAATGGGCGAAGAATTCCAAGGTCTTGGCGATTTCATCATGGGTTTTGTTCACCTCCTCGAGCTGGACCGGATCACCCAGCACATTGTACTGTCTTGCCTTGCGCTCCTCATCCCTGAGCAGATCGGCCACTTTTCTGCTTCTGGTGACACTGTCAACGGAACTGTACACGGCCGCCACACTCTGGCGGGTCAGGCCTTCCAGCAGTTGCACCGAACTGAACAGCGCGGCAAGGAGCGGCAGACAGACAAAGAAAAAGGCTGAAAGCAGCAGGGTAAAAAAGGAATGAGGCCGGAAAAATTTCATCCGTTAACACCAGTCCGGACGTGTTGGATCATACCGGGTCGATCGAGTTGCGGGGCAATCCCGGCACCGGCATGGAGACCTGCGTCCTCCGGGAAAATTCAGAAGCGGTCCCGGGAGTTGCCGCCCATCCCGCCGGGACTTCACCGGACGGCGCTCCTCGGGGCAGACCAATCCCAATCCGGCCCCGGTCGGTTCCGGAACGGCGCTGTCAGATCGCCCCCCGGTCAATTCCTCCAAGGCACAGATACTTGATTTCGAGATATTCCTCGATCCCGTATTTCGAACCCTCCCTGCCGAAGCCGGACTCCTTGACGCCGCCGAACGGCGCCGATTCAGCCGACATGATGCCGGTATTGATTCCCACCATTCCGTATTCCAGTCCCTCGGCAACACGCCATATGCGGCTGACGTCCCGGCTGAAGAAATACGAAGCCAGGCCGTACGGAGTGTCGTTGGCCAGGGCGACGGCTTCTTCTTCCGTCGCAAAGGAAAAAAGCGGGGCAACCGGACCGAATGTCTCTTCCCGGCTGATTTTCATCTCCGGGGTTACATCCAGGAGGACGGTCGGTTCAAAAAAGAAGCCGGCGCCCTCCACCCGCCTGCCGCCGCAGGCAATGGTGGCTCCCTTGTCCACCGCGTCCCTTATCTGCTCCTCGACCTTCCTGACCGCCTGCATATCGATCAGCGGCCCCTGATTCACCCCTTCCTCAAAGCCGGCCCCCACCTTGAGCTGCGTTGTCACGGCCCGTACCAGCCTGTCGGCAAACTCCCGGTAAATGGTCTTCTGGATGATCAGCCGGTTGGCACAGACACACGTCTGGCCGCTGTTCCTGTACTTGGAGGCGATCGCCTCGGCAACCGCCGCGTCAATGTCGGCGTCATCAAAGACGATGAAGGGAGCATGTCCGCCGAGTTCCAGGGAAACACGCTTGACCGTCGCCGCACAGGCCTGCATCAGCTTCTTGCCGATTTCGGTGGAGCCGGTGAAACTGAGCTTGCGGACCGCGGGATTCCCGGTCAGTTCCGCGCCGATCACTGCTGCCGGACCGCAGACGACGTTGAAGACGCCCGGGGGCAGACCGGCTTCTTCACCAAGGCGGGCGAGGGCCAGCGCTGAAAAGGGGGTCCGGGCCGCCGGCTTGACGATAACCGTACAGCCGGCAGCGAGAGCGGGAGCGGCTTTCCTGGTGATCATCGCCGAGGGAAAATTCCAGGGAGTTATCGCGGCGCAGACCCCGACCGGTTCCTTCAGGACTATTATCCGCTTCCCGGGCTGTCCCATGGGGATCGTGTCGCCGTATACCCTCTTGCCCTCTTCGGCAAACCATTCCACGAACAATGCCGCATAGGCGATCTCGCCCCGTGATTCGGCCAGGGGCTTGCCCTGCTCCATGGTCATGATGACCGCCAGGTCCTCCTGATGCCGGATGATCAGATCATACCAGCGCCGCATTATCTGCGCCCTCTCCCTGGCGGTCAGCCGGCGCCACCGGGGATATGATTTCTCCGCCGCCCGGATCGCCGCCCGGGTTTCCTCCCGGCCGCAGGCGGGCACCCGGCCGATGATTTCGCCGCTGGCGGGATTGCGCACCTCGATGGTTTCGCCGCTGTCGGCTCCAAGCCACCTCCCGTCCACGAAACAGAGCTGTCTGAACAGATCAGGCTGCTGCAGCTGCATCAAAGACTCCTTATCGACAAAAAACATTTCCCCCTGCCTTCCCTTGGCAATCCGCTGCGGCGGGCGGGCGGGTGTTTTCTCTTTGAAAAATATCTGCGGACCGAGGACAATTACGTAACGGGACTGCAGTTTTTTTCATGCATGACAACAGCACTAATTTACCATGATGCAATTCCTTTTCAAGGGTATCTTCCGTCGAATCCGCCTTTCCCTGCCGGCGGGGGACAAATCACCACTCCCGCCCATACAGGGCAGGACGGTTATTGAGCAGTTGAAAATACAATAATCCACTCGGCGGTGACCCGCCCAAAACAACGTAACCAAGCGGGAATCGATCAATGGAAGCACAGCCGTATATCCGCGGCGGCGGAAAATTTCCCATCGTTTCTGTTTTCATCATCCGGGAAAAAGAGTATAGTACTCTGCGCAAAAAGAATTTCACTTCTTGCCGCCGCTGCCTCCCCGGACTCCTCAAGCCGGGCTTGGCCGTGCCAACAGGGTGTGCAGCAGCGAATCCCGCATTGCTTTTTCATGTAGGGAAGGGGGGCGGCACGGCCGTGAATGGATGAAGCACAATGATAACCGAACTCCGCCGTTCTAAACGATTCGCTGACTTTCTGCCCATTACCGTTTCAGCGGTTTCCGGCTCGGACGACAAAGTCGTTGCCGGTCCCTTTTCCGGAAGAATCATCGACATATCCCGCCATGGCGCCTGCCTGCTGATGACGCAGGTGCTCCTGAAGACATTTCATATCTTCCACTCCACCCTGAAACAGGAATCCAACTATCTTCTCCTGCGCATCAACATCCCCCCTGATCTTGTCAATTTTTCGATGCCGGCCATGCCGGTCTGGATGGGTCCGTATGTTCTCGACGAAATCAAGGTATACAGGATGGGGGTCGAATTCCTGACGGGCCCGGAAGGGGAACAGATGCAGCGGCTCGAGAAGGTCATGCAGAAAAAGCAGTCGGAAAGGGACGATCTCTGGAACTCCGTATCCCATCCCTACCTGCAGAAGCATCGGGAAGAATAGTCCATCGGTCCCCTGCCGTCGAAGGCTCCGGGCAGGCCCCTGCCCCCATGGTGTTCAGACGAAGAAGAGTTTCTCCCGGTCGACGGAATAGACCGGGATCAGTTTATGAACCCCGCGAAGCCGCATGGAACCCACTTCGGACAGGGCAAAATCCTCCTGCACATCCTCCATCACTTCCCTGGTAACATGAATGCCGCCCGCCGGGGAGGAGGACGCAATGCGCTGGGCGACATTCACCGGGGTGCCGATGACGGTGTAGTCAAAACGCTGGCGCGAGCCGACATTGCCGAGAAACACCTCGCCGCAGGTTACCCCGATGGCGATGTCGATAATGCTGAAGTCCTCGCGGCGGGCCACCCAGCGGAGCCGCAGGCGTTCAAATTGCTGCTGTATGTCAATGGCGGCCCGGACCGCGGCCAGGTTCTGATTGTCCAGCTCAATGGGAGCGCCGAAAACAGCCAGCACCGCGTCTCCCATGAATTTGTCCACCGTGCCCCTGCTGCGGAATACCGTTTCCGTGAAAATCTGGAAAAATTCATTGAGAAAGGACCGCAGCTCCTTGAGGGTCAACCGCTGCACCAGGGACGTCGACTCCCTGATGTCCGCAAAGAAGACCGTCACCTTTTTTATCTCGCCGATCCCGACCAGGTCTTTGCCGCTGGAGATGAGCAGGTCGGCAACTTCGGGGGCAAAATACTGCTCCAGGATGGTGCGCATGCGGGTTTTCTCTTCCAGAACGGCCCGGAAACGGACATTGGCGAGAGCCATGGCCGCCTGACTGCATACCACGGCGAGCATCTCGATGTCGGCTTCGCTGAACCTGGCCTCCTCGCTTGACTGACTGATGTTGAGAACCCCGAGGATCTCGCCCCGCATCGTGATGGGGAACGAAACCGCCGCGGTGATTTCCTGGCGCTTGAGCAGCGGAGCGAAAATCGACCGGTTCTGCGACCCCTTGTTGAGGATGACCGGTTTTCCCCTCTGGTACACCCAGCCTGCGACCTGGTCCCCCGGGCGCAGCCGGATGGACCGGGCCAGTTCGGGATCAAGCCCCTTGGCGGCGACGATACGCAGACACCCCTCGTCTTCCCTGAACCACATGACCGATATGCGGGACGCCCTGGTCACCTCCGATACAATGTTGACCAGCCCGTCGAACGCATCCTGCTCGGTGGCCGCGGCAAGAAAATGTTCGCCGAAGCTGTAGAGGGGCAGCAGGGTTTTCAGCCGGGTCTCTTCCTCCTGGTGGCTGGCGGATTCCATGGCCCGGTAAATCCGCTGCAGCAGCTTGACCGGATCAACCGGCTTCTCGAGCAGTCCGGTGAATCCGACATCAAGGGCCTTGCGCAGAAGGTCCTCGCCGGCCTTGCCGGTCAGCAGGAGACCGGCAAGCCAGGGCCTGTGCCTGCGCAGTCCGGCAAACAGATCGCAGCCGCTGTGACCGGGAAACTCCTCCTCGATGATGACGAGATGAACGTCGTTGTCGAGACAGGCCGAGACCAGCTCCCGGGGGTCCGTACAGGTCAGTACGTCATGCTCGATCAGCGCTTCCCGGATGTCGCGGATGTCGCTTTCGTCGGGAGCAACCAGCAGAATATTATTAAATTTCATGGAATGTATGGAGAAAACCACGTTACTTTATTATGTTACTCTACCATCACGGAGATGCCGGCGCAAGGAATTGCACTGCGGCGGCGCCTCCCGGGGCCGGGCTCTCTCTTGACTATATTCTGCTTTATGTCAATAGTACAATACTGCGATGCATGCACCTCTGGATTCCAGCACCCCTTTGGCTGAACGCATCCGCCCCCGTTCCCTGGAGGAATTTGCCGGACAGGAGCACCTGGTCGGCCCCGGGCGGCTGCTGCATCAGCTGATTCAAACCCGCAGGCTGCCCTCTCTGCTCCTCTGGGGTCCGCCCGGCTCTGGCAAGACGACGCTGGCGACCATTCTCGCCCAGGCCGTTGACGCCCACTTTGTTTTCTTTTCCGCGGTTCTTTCCGGGGTCAAGGAAATCCGGCAGATCGTCGAGGAAGCCCGCCGCAAGCGTGAGCAGAACATTGACACCGTTCTTTTTGTCGATGAAATTCACAGGTTCAACAAAAGCCAGCAGGATGCCTTTCTCCCCCATGTTGAAAGCGGCCTGCTGACCCTGATCGGCGCAACCACCGAAAATCCGTCGTTCAACGTCATCGCCCCCCTGTTGTCGCGCTGCCAGACCCTGGTCCTGGAACCCCTCGCCCCTGAACATATCAGGTCCATTCTGCTGCGGGCCCTCCGTGATCCTGACCGCGGCCTGGGTGCATATAATTTTTCCATTGACGATGAAGGACTTGACGCGCTGGTCCGCCATGCCGACGGGGACAGCCGGCGGGGGCTGAACTGTCTGGAGACGGCAGCCGTTCTTGCCGCTGAAGCAAGCAGGACAAGCAATAACGACCAGCCGCGCATCACCGCCGAACTGGTGGCCGAAGCGGCCCAGCACCGCCCCCTCCGGTATGACGCAGGGGGAGAGGAACATTACAACCAGATTTCAGCCCTGCATAAAAGCCTGCGGGACAGCGACCCCGACGGAGCCGTCTACTGGCTGGCCAGAATGCTGGAAGCGGGCGAGGACCCCCTGCATATCGCCCGCCGCCTCATCCGTTTCGCTTCCGAAGACATCGGCAATGCGGATACCAACGCCCTGCACGTTTCCTTGAACTGCAGGGCGGCCTATCATCTGCTCGGCTCCCCGGAAGGCGAGCTTGCCCTGCTGCAGGCCGCCGTCTACCTGGCCACCGCCCCCAAAAGCAATGCCCTGTACGCCGCGGACAATAAAGTCCGCCGCGATATCGCCGGAACCGGGGCACTTCCCGTTCCCCTTCACCTGCGGAACGCCCCGACCAAACTGATGAAGGACATCGGCTACGGCAGGAACTACCAGTATGCCCATGACAACCGGGACGCCCTCGTGGACCAGGAGCACCTGCCCCCGGAACTGAAGGGCCGCACCTATTATGAACCGACAAACCGCGGATACGAGGCGACCATCCGCGACCGCTTGATGAAATGGCGCAAAATTCTTCAACAACGGGCCAATGAATATGAACGGAAAAAATCCTGACACTCCCCTGAGCGGACCCGGCACCCTGCTCCTCCTTGTTGCCATGCTGTTCGTGCTGCTTCACCCGGCTGCGGTTTTGAGCAATGAATTCATCCTGCTTTACTCCAATGACAACCGGGGAGAGACGGAGCCCTGCGGCTGAAGCTCGAATCAACTGGGCGGTCTGTCCAGAAAGGCATATATGATAGAGCAGGTCAGGAACGAATCGGACAAACCTGTCCTGCTGCTCGACGCCGGTGGTCTGCTCTTCGAACGGCCGATGATTCCCGCGCCCCTCCTCGAGGCCAGAAAAATACAGGCAGCCGGCATCATCAAAGCCATGGGAGCGATGCAGTATGCCGCCGTGGGAATCGCGGCCCAGGATCTTGCCGTGGGTCTCAACTTTCTGGCACAACAGGACGATGCCCCTGCTCTTCCCTGGTTGTCGGCCAACCTGGAGAGCGAGGCGGTCCCGAAGGGGGCCATTCAACCTTTCATTCTCACCCGGGTTGCCGAACTCTCCATCGCCGTAATCGGTCTTACCGATGATCAGATCAACACCGCCCCCCTGTCGGGGCCGAAGGATTTCCGGATCCGGCCCTGGCCCGACGTTCTCGCCGATACCTTGAAGAACGTCAGGGGAAAAGCCGACATGATCATCCTGCTCTCCAGTTATCCCGATGAGGTCAACCGCCGGATCGCCGAGGAGTTCGAGGAAATCAGCCTTATCATCCAGTCCGGGGCCTCCACGGGCGCCAAGGCCCTTAGGCTGTTCGGCCATGCCCTCATCACCCAGGTCAGCAGCAGGGGACAATATCTCGGCCGAATGGACATCGACTGGAACCCGTCCTCCCGGCAGTGGGGCCAGGCGGCATTCCGGCGCCACAAGGAAGCGAGGGGCCGTCTCGACCGCATCAACTGGCGTCTGGGGCGGATGGAAAAACGACTGGATGAGCGGGAAAGAAAGGAGAACCGGGACTACCTGCAGCTTCTGGCGGAAAAGGAGCAGGCAGCCGAGGAAATCAGCCGGCTGGAGCGGCAGGTTCGGACGGAACAGGATCAGTCTTCATCCTACAGCGGGAATTTTATCGCCCTCAAGGTATCGCTGCCGGAAGATCCGGGGGTCAGGAAGATTGTCCTGCAGACCAGGGATGCGGTGAACAGCGTCCACAAAAAAACCCTGGAGGAGGCAAAACGGACAGGAAATGTCCCGGCTTCCGGGCCGGAGTCAGCCATGACCGGGTGGCAGGCCTGCCGTTCCTGTCATCCCGAACAGACCCTGTTCTGGCAGCAGACCAGACATGCCGGAGCCTGGCAGACCCTGGAAAAGGCCCGGCAGCAATTCAACCAGGACTGTCTTATCTTGTCATGTGACCCTGCCGACCTACGACCTGGAAACGGTCGTCAGGGACAACCTGCTGGCCGGCCTGCCCCCGGAGCTCAAGGGCGTGGGCTGTGAAGCATGCCACGGACCGGGAAAACGCCATGCGGAAAATCCGAAGGAATTCGCGCCCCGCCGGCCGGATGAATCAACCTGCCTCCAGTGCCATACCCCCGAGCATGACACCAATTTCGTCTATGAAGAGAAAGTCGGCATCATCCGCTGCCCCGCCGCCGACCACTAAATACAAAGGGCGGCCCGAGGCCGCCCTTTGTCATTCCGCGTATGGCTGAAACTATCAAAGCCCGAAAGCCTTCTGCAGATTGGGAATGGTCTGCTTTTTGCGGCTCATCATCCCCTCGATCCACATGGAGTTGCCCTGCAGCTTGGCGTTGAAAGCTCCCTCGATCAGGGCCGGCTCGTCGGAAACAACCATCAGATCGGTTCCTTCCTTGACAACGTCGGTGAGCATGAGCAGGACGGAGTGACGGCCGCCGGCCTTCTTTTCCTGCATGGCCTTGTACAGGGCGTCGCGCATGGAGGCGACCTGATCCAGGGTGGCGAGTTCCAGCTGGCCGACGCCGACCTTCTTGCCTTTCATGTCGAAATCCTTGTAGTCGCGGTCCAGCAGTTCCATGGCCGGCACGCCTTCGACGGCGCTTTTGGCCTTCAGCATTTCCATGAAAAGCGCATCGGTATCAGTAACGCCGGCGATGGATTTCAGCTCCGCCACCGCCTTTTTGTCGGCATCGGTGCAGGTGGGTGACTTGAAATTGACGGTGTCGCTGAGAATGGCAGCCATCATCATCCCGGCAACGTTCGGCTTAATGGCGACTCCTTCCAGATCATAGAGGACCTTGAGGACCGTTCCGGTACAGCCCACCGGCATGGCCCAGAAGAAAATCGGATTGTTGGTGGTGACATCCCCGATCTTGTGATGATCGACAATGGCAACGACCTCACCCTGGCTCAGGTTGTCCGGCGCCTGGGCAAGATCACTGTGGTCGACAAGGGCAATTTTCTTGCCGGTGGCATCCGTCAACGACTCGGGAACGGCGGCGCCGAATCGCTTCAGCACGGTTTCCGTTTCCGGATTCGGCTTGCCCTGAATACACGGGATATAATCCTCTCCCTTGGCTTTCATCAATTCCGCATAGGCGATGGCAGCGGTAACTGAATCCGTATCAGGACTTTTGTGACCCACGACGTAAACTGGCATGATTCGTTCCTCCTTTTGTTTGAGAGTAAACCGGAAACCGAAGAGGTGCCCCGCGCAACAGGGACAGGATTTCCGTCAACACAATCTTAAGACCCATGTCATTAAATTTGAATATTTAGTCGGTTCACCTGTGAGCGTCAAGAAGAAATACATAAACCGTATACCCGCTCCGGCATCCACCGCCCACGATGTGCCCTCGAGTCCGGGCGCATTTTCGCCCCAAGCGCTTTTTTCTTTTCCATTCCGTCCATTGTTCTGCTACATTTGAGTAAACAGCGTATAACCTTGCTCGGCACCACCTGACAGCGAAAAAAACCGCCGGCCGCGCCAGGTGCTTCGCCGGGCTGCAGCCCCCGGCGGTTCCTTGATCCGCCGGCCGTTCGCCGCCGGTTTTGCCTTGATGCACGGGTAACTTCAACCTCAACGGGCAATCATGTCGAACCAGGAAAACAGACCCTCTCCCCGCCGCCGGGAAAAACCCAGCCCCCTGCGGCCGGTTCTCATCTTTTTTGTCCTTCTCGTGCTGACCATAGGGGCGGCCTTGCTGTTTTTTCCTCCCGGAGACCGGCAGCTCAGTGAACCGGAGCACCCGGCCCCTCCAGCCGTCGAGACCCCCCTCCTTCCACAGGAGCCGCCGGACGAGTCCGCTGCAGTACCTGACGGGGAGTTCATGCCCACCCCGGAAGCTGACGTTGCCGAACCCGAAGCGGCGCAGCCCTCGGAGGAGGAAATCCTGGCGGACCGATGCGCCGCTCTGGCGGGCCGGCTCAACGGTTTTTTCGATCATCTCGACAAGCGGGAATACATTCAGACCTTTAACCTGGAAAAGCCGTCCCGGGAATATTTCATTGCCCTGAGCTACCGGCTGCTTGACAACCCGCCCGTTGTTTCAAGGGAATCGGACGATCTCTACACCATCCTGAAGAACATGGCGCACTTCTTCCGTATTATCGGCAAGGACAATATTGTCCTGATCAAAACGATCCTGGACAGAGAGCGGGACAAGATAGAGGATGTGGCCGCCGACATCTATTTCTGGTCGACCATTGAGGGGTGCGATCGGGGGCTGTTCGGTTTTTCCCCGGAACTCGCCGAAATGTATGAGTATGCGGGATTTTTTCTCAACACCATGGGCGGGAGGTCATATCTCTTTCGGCGGGATTCACGGTCACGGCTGGTGGTCAACTACTACTCGGTTCTGCTTCTCGACCTGGCCAATGAAAAGGGAATCAACCGCCACGGGCTGGATATCGCCCAGGTTCTCCCGCAGCTCGTTGAGGAAGTTGAATCCTCGAACAAATTGATTTACAAGGAAAACTATCTCGACCGGCTCTATTCCCTGCTGGAAAAGTACCCGTAACGGTCGGCTCCACGGACTCGGGGGCGGACACTCCCTCCGGGAGCGTCAAAGTCCGGCGGTTCCCCCAGCCGTTGGTGTCGGGCGCGAAACCTGGGGACCGGCACCGCGGGGTTGCCCGCCGCAATTGCCTCTCCGGCCACAGGCCCGGACGAACCGCGGCGCGCCTTTGTGCAGTCCGCTCTTCCGGTCGGCGGATTAGTCCCTGCTGCCGCCGAAAAACCTGAGCAGCATCAAAAACAGGTTGATAAAGTCAAGATACAGGGCCAGGGCGCCGATGATGGCCCCCCTCCGGATGGCCGCCTCCCCCTGCTCCATTATGCCCTGCTCGCCCATGTTCTTGAGCTTCTGCACGTCCCAGGCCGTCAAGCCGACGAAAACCAGGACGCCGATGACCGAGATCGTCCAGTACAGGCCGGAACTCTTCAGAAAGATGTTGACGATGGAAGCCAGGATAATACCGATCAGGCCCATGAACATGAATGAACCCATGGCCGACAGGTCCCGTTTGGTGACCAGGCCGTACACCGCCATGGCCCCGAACATGCCGGCGGTGATGAAAAACGTCCCGGCAATGGAGGCCGAGGTGTAGGCGAGAAAAATGGTGGACAGGGTCAGACCGTTCAGGAACGAGTAGCCGACGAACAGTCCGGTGGCCGTGCCGGGCTGCATCCTGTCGATTCTGGCCGACAGGTAAAACACGATGCCGAGTTCAGCCAGGATAAGAACAAAAAAGAGAGGGGTGGCGACTATGGCCATGGCCAGCCCCGAGTGGGCGGTCAGAAAGGCCACGATGCCTGTCAGGCCGAGACCGAGGGCCATCCAGTTGAACACCTTGGCAAGGAAAACCGTGGCGGCCTCCTGCCGGACTTGCGCCATGGTCAACGAGCTGGTACCGTACTGTGCATTCATCATCCGTTCTCCTTAAGCTGTTACGGGTGTTTTTTTGTTTTCCGTATTGTAATCATTCTGGCCGGGAAGGCAACAAAATCAGGAAGCGAAGTTATGAAAATAGCGATAAGCGGCAAGGGCGGCGTCGGCAAAACAACCATTATGGCGCTGGCTGCCAGGGAGTTTCGTCGTCTGGGCCGGGAGGTGCTCATCATCGACGCCGATCCCAGTCCGCATATGGCCCAGACCCTCGGCATCAGCCCGGAGGGCATCACGCCGCTCGCAGAAATGACCAGGCTGCTGGCTGAACGGGCTGGAAAGACCCCCGGTTCCCCTTACTATCAGCTCAACCCGCAGGTCAATGACCTGCTCGAGCGGTTCATGATCAGCCGCGACGGTTACCGGCTCATGGTCCTGGGGGCCATTCAGAAGGCCGAAGCGGGCTGCGCCTGTCCGGAAAACCAGGTCCTGCGCAAAATGCTGCAAAAAATGCTGCTCGGTGACAACGATGTCGTTCTGCTTGACATGGAAGCGGGCGTCGAGCATCTCGGCAGGGGGACCGTCGCCGGGGTCGATCATCTGCTGATCGTGGTCATCCCTTCCAGGTCGAGCATCCGGACCGGATTGAAAATAAAAAAACTGGCCGAAGAGGCCCGGATTACCCATGTCGCTTTTGTCGGCAACCTGGTTGGTGGTGAGGACGACAGGCTGTTCCTCAGGGAAAACCTGGGGACCGAGCCCCTGGTCTGTTTTCCGGAATCGCCGCTTATCAGAAGAGCGGAACGGACCGAACAGCCCCTTGTGGCCATCGAGGACGCCCTGGACAATGCCCCCGCCGAACTGGTCCGCAAACTCATCGCCACCCCCTAGCCGGGCCTGACAGAGGCGGGGGGAGAAGATTCAATATGCCCCCTTGCCGGTGAACACGCACCAGACGGTTCTGGCGATGATCTTGATGTCGTACCAGAGGGAATAGTTCAGAATATACCAGTCATCCAGTTCAATGCGCTCCTGGTAGTCCTTCATGTCAGCGCGCATGGTGACCTGCCAGGGCCCGGTAATCCCCGGCTTCATGGAGCAGTAGCGGCCCGCGCTTTCCCGATCCTTGAGCTTGTAATACTCCTCGAGCTCCCTGCCGACGATCGGCCGGGCGCCGACAACGCTCATCTCCCCTTTCAGGACATTGATAAACTGAGGGAATTCATCCAGGCTGGTGCGGCGCAGAAAGCGGCCTACCCGAGTAATCCGCGGGTCGTTTTTCAGTTTGTATGTCTTGTCCCATTCCTCTCGCAGCCGGGGATCCGCGGCCAGGATTTCCTCCAGCTGCTTATCCGCATCGACAACCATGGTCCGGAATTTCAGGCACTCGAACTCCCGGCCGCTGGTGGTTATCCTCTTGTGGGCGTAAAAAACCGGTCCCCTGCTGTCAAGCTTGATAAGCAGGGCGATGAGCAGCAGGAGTGGGGAAAAGATCAACAGCGCCAGTAAGGAAAAAACCACGTCGAAAAAACGCTTCCAGCTGCTGTAGGGATTGAAACTGAGCACCAGCATATCGCCGAGGGACTGGATCTCCGCGTGATGGAGGCCATAGATATACAGATCGGGCACCAGGAAGATCTGGGCGCCGAGGTCACGGCATTCCTCGAGGATCTTGAATATTTTCCGCTCAGCCCGCATGGGCAGGGCGATATAGACGTAATCGATATCATGCGCCCGCAGGTAGGGGGCGATATCGTCGATCCTGCCAAGCAAAGGTTTTTTCAGCCGTTCCAGGTTCTCCTGCGATTCAATCTTATCGTCAAAACAGCCGATCACCTCGATGCCCGCCCACGGAATGGCCTCCAGCTGCTTCATGGTTCTCAGCCCCAGATCACCGGCCCCGGCAATAACGGCATGGCGGATATTCTTTCCCTGGGAGCGAAAATATCGGAGCAGCTTGCGGACAAACAGATGGGAGACAAAGATCAGCAGGGGGGAGAGAAAGGACCAGACCATGAACACGGCCCGGGAATAGGCTTCGGATATCTTGAAAATGAAAAAGTAAAACAACAGGACTCCGACAACGGTTGCCCAGGCCTTGACAATGACGAGGAACTCCCGGTAGTACTTCCAGCCCCGCCAGGACCTGTACAACTGAAAATATTGAAAACTGAGGAAGCAGACAACGAAAATGACGCCCAGAAACCACGAATAGTAGGTACTCCACGGCACATTGTACAGCCGCACCAGAAGCCAGAGAAACCCGCAGACCAGGGAACAGTCGATGATGTGCAGTATTCTGTAGATGAAGGAAGTGCGTTCTCGCAGGTTCCAGGAAAGGGCGGGAGACATTATGTTCCTTTACCGGCCGGTCCGGACCACCACCGCCTGTTCAAACTGCACAGCACCGCCAGGCGGCGAGGCAGAGCCGTGTATCGTTTACCAAGGTTATAGGCGAGAAATTTCATGCCGTTTCGCCAGAGGCCGGCCGGCAACCGCAGAAAATCCTTTTCCCGCACAAGGAAGGAAAATTCGGAAAACACATAATTCCGCCCCTCCCCGGCAGGAGTGCCGAAATCCCGCAACAGTTCCCTGTGCCGGGCATGGACCATGCCGATGTCAAAATAGCGCCTGAATTCCTGCCAGGCCGAATAATTGTGCGAATGCCAAACTTTTGCGGCCGCGGCGTAGAACACACAATATCCGCTGCGCAGAAGTTTTGCCACTGTAAAGGTGTCTTCGCCGAACAGCAGTCCTTCCTCGAAAAAGCCGACCGCGGCAAGGGGCTCCTTGCGATAGGCCGCGAAGGAATTGGAAATAAAGGCGGTCCTGAAGCCGAACCGGTGCCGATCCTCCCAGCAACGGCTGGCGGAATTTTCAGGATAGTTGAACAAGCGGAGATGCCGGGCGAAACAGGTTGCGTCGGGAAAAGGCAGCTGCCGACCGTACACGGCGGCAACCCGTGGATCGCTGAAGGGCTCCATCAGATTTTCCAGGGCATGGATGTCGACCGGGACTGCATCCTGGGTCATGAACAGGAGGATGTCGCCCGATGCTCTCCTGGCCGCCAGGGTCCTCGTCCCGCCATGGTCAAAGTCCCGCGGCGAAATCGTCAGGACCGTGGCGCCGTATCGACCGGCCAGGTCCGGGGTCCCGTCCTCCGACCCCGAATCCACCACAAGCAGTTCCTCCGGGACGACGGTCTGTGCCTGCAGGGACGCAAGGAGACGGGCGAAGCGTCTGCCGCCGTCCAGGGTAGGGATGATGACGGAAATGGTGGCGCCGTGCATGACCGCCGCCGCTTATATCCGCAGCAGGCCCGCGGCGGCATATTTCGCCAGGGCCCAGAGGATATAGGGGGAAGGGTGCCGTTGATACAGGAGCACCTCGTTGCGCGCCGACATGGCGCGGGCATCCGGGCTCATCCGTCTCCGCCGGCGCTGCCAGCCCCGGCCGTGCAGTGCGGCAACCCCCGGCTCATACCAGATGGTCCAGCCGGCCTTTCGTATCCTGAGGCACAGTTCGATATCCTCCTTATACATGAAAAACGCGGGATCAAAAACGGCCCCGCCGGCAACCAGCACATTCTCCAGGGCCTTTTTCCTGCAGAACATCAGGGCCCCGCAGGCAGCGGGGACCTCCTCCGGACTCGAATACTGCCCGCGGTCGACCTCCCCCTGCCCCCTGTCAAACCATCTGCCGTACCATTTCCTGAAGACACCCGTTGAATCGAGGCGGCCGGTGGCCTGCCGGACGCCGATATCATACCCCAGGAGACGTCCGGTCAGGATGCCGGCGGCGGGATTCGCCGCCAACGATTCCGCCGCTTGTTGAATGCACTGGTGGTGCGGCACCGTATCGGGATTGAGAAAAAGGACATGGTCGACACCGCCAAGCCGGTTGAACCCCTCGTTGTTGGCCGCGGCAAAACCGATGTTTGCCGGAAACCGCAGCACCCCGACGCCGAATTTCTTTTCCGCCGCCTGCAGGTACGAGATATCCGCCGAACCTGAATCCGCCACCCATACAACATCCGGCGGCGTGCTCTGGCCGGCCAGCGACGAAAGGCATGGTTCCAGAACGGCCGCCGAGTTGTGGGTGACGATGATAACCGCGGTTGACGCCATGCTCCTGCCCTTCACACCTGTAAAAAAAGTCGGGCATACAGCTTCAGCATTCCGTTCCCCTTGCCCTGGGACTGCCGGCGGCGCATGATGGAACCGATGACGTCCTGCTCCGCATGCAGGATGCGCCCGATGAGTTCCCGGTCGCTGATGCCCGGAGCCCCGAGGGTTGTTTTTCTTTTTGCCAGCACCGGACCGATGTTGCCGAAAAAACCGGCGACGCCGGCCGCGTAGCCGCGAAGCTGCCCCTTTTTGACCACAAAAAGGAGCCAGAAAAACTGGTATATCAGAATGGGAGCCAGAAACCTGATGAAAAAAGATGCGGGATAATTTTTCAAGAGAAGAAAAAAATTGTTGCGGGTGGAAAGCCGGACGGTAAAAAAATTGATCCGGGATCCGCTGGTGGCGCTGCCGATATGATACACTCTGGCGGCCGGCACATAGCGGCACGTGCAACCGGCCCGGTTGGCGCGGAAATTGAGGTCGACATCCTCCAGGTAGGCAAAAAAATCTTCGTCGAACAAACCAAGCCGTTCAAACATGGTCCGGCGGTACAGGGCCGCACCGCCGCAGGCCCCGAACACCCGGCGCGACCGACCATACACCTCGCCATCGCGCTCCATGGTCCCCAGGCGGTAGCCCACCCCGCCCCGCAAAAATCCGTCTCCCGCCCCGTCCAGGATGTCACGGTGCCGGTAACTGAGCATCTTCGGGGCAAAAAAATCCTCATCGCTGCCAGCGGCGGCCCCCGCCAGTTCCGCAAGGCAGTCCGGCGCCAGTTCCGTATCATTGTTGAGGAGGAAAATCAGGGGGGCTGAGCCGGCCGCAATGCCGGCATTGACCGCGGCGCTGAATCCCCTGTTGGCATCCAGGACAATCAGCCGGACATCGGGAAACCCGGCGCGGATATAATCGGCGCTGCCGTCGGTGGAGCCGTTGTCGACAACAATGACCCGGAAGGACGTGAACGACTGATTGAAAATCGACTCCAGGCAGGGCCCCAGGAACTGCTTCCCGTTCCATGTCGGAATGACAATATCGATTTCATGGAGGTCGGCACGCTTCTGATCGCTCATCCCTTCCTGCATCGCCTTGGCCGGCAGCAGCAGAACCGGTCCACACTCAGTGTCAGGGCAAGATGTCTGTTCATCGGCTCTTCAAAGGAGGAAACAGCACTCCGTCATGGACGACGGATCACTTCCTTGACGTAATAGATCGGCTTGTTCTGCGACTCGTGATAGGTCCTGATCTGCAGTTCGGAAATGAGGCCGAAGGTGACGAACTGAATGCCGATGAAAATCAGCAGTATGGCGAGCAGCAGCATGGGCCGGTCCGCGAGGGGCATGGCATAGAGCTGTCGCTGTACGACGAGGACAAACGAAATCAGCGCGCCCAGGCAGAGGGAAATCAGGCCGATAAGACCGAAGATGTGAATCGGCCGGTTTGAATAGCTGAGCAGGAATTTAACGGTAATCAGGTCGAGGATGACCCGGAAGGTGCGGGAAATACCGTACTTGGACGTCCCGTGCTGACGGGGCCGGTGATTCACCCTGACTTCGGCGATGGATATGCCGACGGCGCTGGCGATGGCCGGGATAAACCGATGCATTTCGCCGTACAACTTGATATTCTCGACCACATACTTCCGGAATGCCTTCAGCGTACAGCCGTAATCATGGAGCTTGACCCCCGTTATCCAAGATATGAGACGGTTGGCGATCATGGAAGGCAGCCGGCGGCTCCAGAAGGGGTCCTGCCGCTTGAACCGCCAGCCGGCCACCACGTCGTTGCCCTCGTTGATTTTATCCAGAAGTTTCGGAATATCAGCCGGATCGTTCTGCAGGTCCCCGTCCATGGTGACGATGACATCGCCGCATGAATAGTCGAACCCGGCCGACATGGCGGCTGTCTGCCCGAAATTCCTTCGGAAGTTGACGACCACCACATGCTGATCTTCGGCGCCGATCTCCCTGATCAGTTCAGCCGTCCGGTCGGAACTGCCGTCATTGACAAAAAGAATTTCATAGGACCGGCCGTCCATCACCGAAATAAGTTCCCGGTACAGTTCCCGAACGTTGTCCTCTTCATTATACAGGGGAACAACTATGGAGACATCAACTTGTTTGTCCATCACATTTATCCACGATCACCGCTGTCTTTACAAAATGGGAAATCGAAAAAAAAATGAAAATCCGTCAAAGACGGCACCAAAGAAAGGCCCCTTACGATTGTCCAAGCAGCAGGTACATCCAGGATTTAGGTAAATTTCTCCGATAATGCTCCATTACATATTCATACCACTCGGCAGCCATCACCTGGAAACCATATTCATTGGGGTGCAGCTTGTCTCCATAACAGCCGTACGGGTAGACATAATCCCGCCAGTCAGGTTCCATCCTCGCATACAAATCAACCAGTACGACTTCCTTCTCAGCCGCCAGCATGCGAATGTTTTCGTTCATCCCCTGGATATCTTTCCATTCATACCGGGGATCCGGGGTTATGGTGGCAAGAAACGGCACTAATCCCCGCGCACGGGCTTTATCAATCATAACTTCGAGATTGAAACGTATCGTCTCAAAGGAAGAGAGAAATCCCAAATCATTCGTCCCTTCCAGGATGAGAATATACCCCGCCTCCCTGTTGCATACGTCGTCCAGGACTTCATCAATCCTGTTGGCTCCGTCATCCGTCGTTTCTCCCCGCCTGCCGTAATTGTAAACCGGGAGGTTCAGCCCGTCCGCTTCCAGCAGGAGCTGCAGTTCATTGGGGTATCCGTATCCGCCGCGCATGCCGCAGGTGACGGGGATAGGATTGCATCCCTGCGTCAGGCTGTCGCCGAAGGCGATGATATTTTCGGCAAACACTGTTTCGCAGGCAAGAAGGATCATTATGACGTTCAGCCAGAGAGCAGGAAGACCGGCTCTCAACCCTGTTGCTTTCAATTTCATATGCTGAAATCCTGAGTGTGGTCAACCCCGAGGAATGATCTGATCTGCAATCCGGGGCTGTCATGATCAGCCCCTCTTTTTCGTACAGGCAGACTCCGTGGGCCCATGTCAGAGCGGCAGGCCGGCGGAATGCCAAACAATATGTCAGGTACGGCTCGAAGCTGCGTTGACAAGGTATACATGCATTGCCCGGCCCATCACCTCAATTCGAAAACCGCGGGATCTGCGAAACCCGGACAGTCCTTTTCCCCTCCCCGTCATTTATGAAAAGCGCCGCCTGATTCGGGTCCTGCACCATATCCTGAACAGCAACCAATTCTTCCTGCAGCAGCTCTGTCCCGCGCAAGACGTTCTCTCTCTCCTCCCTGTCGTCTACCTGCCAATTCTTGCCGTCCCATACCTGGTAAACATGCGTATATCTTCCGTTGGCAAAGGTTTTCCAGGACAAAATCACCCCGCCGGAAGCATCGTTCAAGAGCGCGGGGCGCAGATCCGGGACATCGTTCTCGTCATGGGCTCTTGCGGGAGGGACCCATGCGCCTGCCGACCAGCGGCTCCAATAGATGTCCTCGAACCTTGCCTCCGGGCTTCTTCCCTCCCAGGCTATCCAGGGAGTATTCTCCCGGTCGATCATGATTGACGCCACACCATTGCTCGCAAGCCCTGTGGATATTTTTTCAGGATGTCTCCATCCTGATCCGTTGAAATAGGTGTATTCGAGAAAACTTCCCCCGCTGCCCCTTTTGCTCCACACAACCCAGATTTTCCCGTCATCGCCGGAACCGACGGAAGGGGAAAAAACCGCCTCCGGACCCTGGCTGAGCTGCACGGGGGCCGTCCAGCCGTTCTTTTCGCAACTGCTGTAGTACACCTGCGCGCCCCGGCCATAATCCGCCGACCAGACAAGTTTCAGCTCCCCTTCCATGGCCGCGCCCCCGGAGGCATTGGCAATAAAGAGCGGGCTCCAGGCAAAAACAAAAGTCAACAGAGGCAGGAGCGCATGCCGAAAGGCATGAAACATTGTCACCTTCATGCTGTTATTGCCTTGTTGTCACATCAACGGCTTGCGGGTGCACCAGGGTTCTCAAGCGGCTGATCCTGTGTATTTTTGTCATTTGAACCTCTTATCCAAAAGCAAGAGGTTGGGGCCAAGATGTGCCGGAGCCGCTGCGGCAAAGTTGGTGGAAGGCACTTTCCAGTTCAGCATGACGATGTTGCTGCGTTCCCGGACATTCGGGGAAACATGGTTCCGCGCCGTGCCGCTGACCATGAATCCGTACAGCTCGCCTGTTCTCGGAGTGAAAGTGGTCAACGGATCTTTCTTGATATGATCGCCGTTCACCGCATACAGTCCTTTGACGGTCTGGCCAAAACGCAGCCACTCCCAGGTGGCCGCATACCAGTTGTTGTTGCGGTAGACGAAAATCCAGGGATTGGCGTTCAAATTTTCCGGCCAGACGCGGGCCTTGTCATAGTCGAGGGTAATATGAGAGGAACTGATGGTCACACACCTGAGGTTTGCGGTCTGTTTCCAGGAGGAGACGTCGGCATCCAGCCAGATCACATTGCTCAAGTCATCGGCGATGGGCGGCGGCGTCTGGGCATGGAGAGCGGGTCCCGACATGCCGCAGAGAAACAGTACCAGTGAAAACAGACCAATACGTATCGTGTTCTTCAATCTCATCAGATTCTCCCGGAAAATTTGATTTTGACAATGGCTGTCTTGACAGAGGGCTGCTTTTCCGTCTCCCTCCCCCGGACTGCTGCCGGGAAGTGATCCCCGCGGCGACGAAAAAGCATAAAAAAAATAATCGTATTCTTAAATTACATTGTCGCAAATATCAACTTTAATTTTCCATACTTGCGAATAACATGCCTCCATGAACCGCGTTTTCCCCTCATCCCCGGAAACCGGCTTCGCCCGCCTTGTTACTCCCGCAGGAAAATATCGGGCCAGCAGTCATTGCCCGTATGATAGGTCAGGCGCACCGCCTCTGTCCAGGGGGAACCGGTCCGCCAGAGAAAAATTTCATAATCGGCCGTATCGTGTTCATGCCCTTCGCTGCTGGCGCCATAAACCAGGAACCGGCCGTCATTGGAAACCCGGGGGAAATACTCGTGACTGTATTCACCGGGAGCGTCAAACCAGAGTTCTCTCTGGAACCCGGCGGGATTAATCTTGTAGACGGCGTTCTGTTTTCTTCCGCCATGGTCGATCGCATAGAGATATTCATCCCCGGGTCCCCAGCTCAACTGACAGCCGCCGCCAACGCTCCTGACGTTTCCCTCCGAATCGATAACCGCGGTTTCCCTCCTGCCCTCCCTCAGGGTTACGGCAAGCAGCGTGCCGTCCCCGCTGACCATCGGGGTCTGCAGGATCACCGAACCAGGCACCTGTACATTCACGCCTGAATGGAACAATACTTTCTCCGACCCGGAGAGGAGATCAATTTCAACCACCTGGTTGCCCTCCCGCTGGAAATAGATCTTGCCGCCGTCAGCCGACCATGTCGGGACATTGCCGTTTTCGGCGACAAGCTGCTCAACGCCGCTTTCCAGGTCCAGCAGATAAATGTCCCAGGCATAATAATTCCGCTGGGAAACCCAGGGCTGCTGCGACCGGGCGAACACGATCCGCCTGCCGTCCGGTGCAATGCGGGGATAATATTCCGTATGCGGATGGGTGGTTAGGCGGACAATCTCCCTGCCGGGCAGGGTCAGTTTGAGAATATCGTGATTGCCGAACCTGTTGGAGCTCCAGACAACAAACCCCTCTGCTTCGTTCAGGAAGTTCTCGTTCAGCCCCTCGTTCTGCTCAACCGGCACGACCTCCCCGCTGTCCGGGGCAACCAGGGAACCCTGTTTCTGCAGGCCCTTAATCTGCACGGCAAGAAAAAGCATGCCGCCGCAAAAAAGAAAGAATGAGACCAGCAGGTAGCGTTTATTGAGCGCTAAAAAAGAAGCGCCTTTATGCAGGTGGAGCGAACCGGTCCTGACCAGAAAAGTGATCAGGGCGATGCCCCCAAGGGTGTAGTCGACGATCTGGCTCAATATGTGCAGACCCAGCATGATAACCAGCGAGGCGGACCGGCTCGCTCCCAGGGCGACCATGGCAAGCATCCCTGTCGCTTCATAGGTGCCGAAACTCATGAACGTGGGAACCGGCAGGCTGGCTCCGGCCTCCGCGCTGACAAGCGCTATCAGAACCGAAACAGGATGGGTTGAGATGTCGGCAAAATGGGTCGCGACAACCCCGAAAAACAAACAATACAGCCCCAGATATTTACTCAAACGGATACCCAGCGAAAGAAGGAGCAAGCGGCCGAGAATCCCTGCTTTTCTTGTCTGCTGCAGCGCTGTCGCCGTTTTCCGCAGCAAGGCGACGATCCTGCCGGCAAGGCCCCTGCTGCCCCACGAGGTACGGGCGAGAAGTGTCGTACCATACTCGAGAAACGGAAAAAGAAAGAACAACAGCGTGGCGATGACCACGATCAACATCCCCAATACCCCGATCACCCAGAGCTGCAGGCCGATTGTCAGCAGTTGATAAAGGATTATCCCCGCGATCATAACGCTCAGGGCCACTAAATCGAAAACAAAACTGATGGCCAGGGAAGACAGGCAGGACTGGGCGCTGACCGAATACCCCCGGTTGAGCATGGCGATGTAGCTTAATTCCCCCAGCCTGGCGGGAAGCATGTCGACAAACATATTGCGGCTGACCGTCACCAGAAGCAGATGGAAAAAACCGGGAGGATCGGGTTCGGATGATTTCAGCAGCAGGCCGTAGCGAAACGCCCCCAACACCGATCGCACCAGTACCGCGGCGCAATACAGAACAACCATCAGCAGGGGAACACCGGTCAGGGCGGCAACCAGCGACGGCCATACGGAAGGTTCAGCCGAAGACGTGGCGGCATGTATCAATACGGCAATGAGCATGCCGGAAACTCCGGCGGAAAGGAGAATATGAGAAAAATTGGTACTGAAAACGGCCTTATTCATCGAACATCAATCCTTGCAGAAAACAGATACGATTAAACGACACGGTCAACGGTTCTCTTCGGCGAAAACGCCCGGACAAGATACAAAAGCCCCCCGATCATTGAATAGCAAAGGGTCATGGCGAGAAACAGCAGGGCCAGCGACCTGGTTTCCAGATCGGTCATCCCTGCCAGGCCGAAGAAATACACATAACCGACATCTCTGACCCCTATGCCGTAAATGGATATCGGCACGGCCTCCATCAGGGTAATCAGCGGGACAAAGGCGCCGAAATACATGAAAGGAACAGCGACATGCAGGGAAAGCGCCATGAGGTACACCGCCAGAATCATAAGAAACTGGAAGATAAAGGAAATAAGCATGACCCGCCTGACAGTCCGCGGCGCCGAGCCGTATCGGGAAAACGTTGCAAAAAACTTCTCCACGATGCCCACAAGGGCCGGAAAACGGTCCAGGGAAGTTATGCGCAGCACCCTGAGCACCGGTTTCCTCTTCCATACCATATACAGCGCGACAAGGAGCAGCAGCAGCAATCCAAGGGGCAGGAGGACAATGGTGAAATTTTCCATCCGGGGCGCCGCCAGCAATGACGAAATGAGACTGAGACAGACAAGAGCGAAGAATCCGGTCAGGCGATCGGCAAGAACGGAGGCGACGGATTTTACCGTCTGCTTGCTTTTTTGGGCGACATCGTAAATTCTGTATGAATCCCCCCCGATATTTGACGGAAGAAATACATTGAAAAAACCGCCGATAAGGTAACTGACGACAAGCTTGCGCAAAGAAATATCCACACCATCGCTCAGAAGGAGGATCCGCCACTTGAGGGCGCTGAAGGTCGTATTGGCCAGCAGAATACAAAAAACCAGGATGAGCAGGAGAAAATTGCACTCGGCGAACAGGGCGAGAATCTTTTCCAGGGGCGTTTGCTGGTAGAGCAGAAAAAAGAGGATACCGCTGACGAGAAATTTGAAAAGAAAAAAAAGGGCTCTTCCGGACTTCATCTGTCACCCGTATCCGTTGCGATCTCTTCTGTTTTTCATGATCTTTGCCGGCACCCCCGCACATATGCCGTATTCGGGAATGGACCGTGTCACAACCGCCCCGGCGGCGACAACCGCGCCCCTGCCAAGGACCACCCCTCCAAGAACAGTCACCTTGCCGCCGAGCCAGACATCCTCCCTGATCTCCACCCCGCCGTCATTCCGAATCCCCTGTTTGCGAATAGGGATATCCAGCCGGTCGAAATTGTAGCTCCCCCCTCCGATGACAAGACATCCCTGGCCCAGTATGCAATCCCTGCCGATAACCACCGGGCACCCGTTCGTTGACTGTATAATTGTTTGCGCATTAATACCCGTATTTTCGCCAATCGTTATTGAGCCGTCCTTGCAGGAGAGCATGACCTGATTCGACATGATGACGTTCCTGCCGATATGGATGGTTGCATCGGACTCCGAGGATCTGCCGTCAAGAACACAGTTTTCACTGATGACGACGTTGTCGTCGATGCGGATCCGGTTCGGATGGCGGACCACTATCCCCCCGGCGAACACCGCGCCCCTGCCGCACGAACCAAACATCCTCGGCCAGAAAATTTTTCTGAGCGCGATTCCAAACGCCCCCGGAAAACAGCCGAGGAGCATGCACCATTCGAAATACAGCAGACTGAGGAATGAGTGAGAACCCACCATTGTTTCCTGATATCTGCTGAGTGCCGATCCCCTGCCGGTGACAGCATCGTGTGTTTTTTTCATTACCTGCTTTTCCTGCTCTCCGTTTTCCTGTTCCTGCCCCGGCAGCCCCGGCACGGCAATGGCAACGGGGTTGCTGCATCAGCGAACATGTCCTGATCACAGGCAGTTTGCATACATGGCAACGTCGTACAGGCCGACAAAAATAAAACTGTATAATGACAGAATGAACAGAACGACCAGCAAGGGCTGGAAGAAGATCCGAGGCAGCAGACGTTCCGTTTTATACAATAATATCGAAAACATGGCTATTAGGGGAAGAAAATATCTGCCCTGGGCCTGGAAATTGTCCGTCCAGGCAAGATAGAGAGCAACCACGACGAGCGCGAGGAAAGACAAAAGAGTGATGCCAAGCAGAGTATTGCCGGACAGACCTCCCCTGACACATGTCCAGACGATGACCAGGGCCAGGAACAGCGCGCCGCATATTCTGACCAGATCATAATAGGCATATTGAGCGGTAATGGCGGTATAGCCGTAAACGCCGAATGAGGTCCAAAAAGACTTCTCCGCCCATCTGTCGATCAGAATAAAATATTTCAGCGTTGTTCCCCGTTCTTTCATCTGCAGGTGGGCATGTTTCAAATGGAGCGGGGTACTCGGCCTGAACAGTTCATGGGCGAAATTTTCTCTGGCCTCCAGCAATTTCTGCTCTTTTTCAAAATCATTTACCGCATAATCAGCGACTCGGAAGATCCCGAACAGCGACACTCCAAGGACTGCAATCACTCCTATCCTGACTATATTTTCTTTGCGCAGGGGGAATTTCTCAAAAATAACTTTCCAGACAAAGTAGAGAAAGAGATACATACAGAAGAAATAATAATTCTGCTTCAACAGAAGCAGGAGTCCAAAGAGGAAACCCAATGTCACTGCATAAGGGAACGCCCTGCCTTCACTTCTGTTCTCAACGTACCTATGAAACATGGAGCTCGGCACCGCGATCTGATAACCGGTGAGCAATGCGATGAACAGGGCGAAGCCGTCTGAATTGAAATAGCTGAAAACATACCAGATCTGAGGCGATATCAAGAGCGGCAAAGCCATCAGTCTGAAATCGTTGCTGCCCATGGCAAAAACCATCAAACCGGCAAGGAGCAGCAGGTTAAACAGGCGAAGCGTAAGATAGGGATCGAAGTGGAGCGGTTCCAGAATCTTCATGAATTTACCGGCGATCAGATAGACTATCTCGCCGGAATGCAGGCGGGACACCCCGTAAACACTGTACGTATTAATTATTTCAGGGGAGCCTATCCTGGGCGGCAAAATGTGATCCTGATAATATTCCGCCGCGGCAACATGAACATATTCATCGGGATGCATGTTGTTCTTGCTGATAAAAGCCATGACGGCCGCAAGGGTCAGGACAACAACGACCAGGTAGGGAATATACTTATACCCCGCAAATACGGAGGAAGGAAGAAAAGCAAGACACAGCACCAGCAGAAAAATGAAAATGATCCTGGGCGCCTCAGACAGGATCTCGGGTTTGGGGGACAAAGGCGGCAGCGAGAACAGCAGTTGGGGATCGATCCCCGCCGGCACAATGGTAATGCCTTCTTCTTCCAATATAACCTCCTCCACACCTTCGAGGACTTCAAGCTGTGTGAGGTCTTCCCTGCCCTGCAATGTTATCGGCGAATAGCCTTGTTGGCCGATACGGACCTCCTTGAGAGTCACCTGGGCAGGTTTTTCGTCGGAGGGGTCTATGCGAATGGAATCAATCCTCGCAAGGTCCCCGATCCGGAAGCTGTATTGTTGCCGGCCCGGTTTCAAGACTATCCGGGCCATTCTTTTTTCCGTAAACGGCTCCCCTTCTTGGATCCAGTAAATTTTCAGGGTGGTTCTGGCATCAGTCTTGACGGTCAGGTCCACGACCGCCTTCCGGACAATCTGGAAATGAAAGAGGCCCGAGAGCAACGCTCCCAGCAGCAACAACAAAAGGCACTTCCTGGTCGTTGTCATTTCCTCAAACCCATCCTTGCCGTTTTCTTCTTTTGCATAGATTTTTCAATCATAGTATACAGCATGGGATTCGCCGCAATGTTTTGTCCCAATGCCGGTGGAAGCATAACCGGAAATCGAGCCCCTCCGGCGAACCGCCATGACTTCAGGCCAACGAAGAAGCCGGAGCAAGGCAGGCGCGCCGAGTGCGCCGACGGCAGAAAATGTACCCTGTCCACCGCAACACTTTTTTCCCACCCGACCCGGAGGCGATCACCCCACGGGAAGCGGGATCATGTTCTAACCAAATTTTTCAGATTACTTCATTTTTTTGGCCATGACAACAAGCGAGAGACATATAATGCCGAATTTACGCAGATTTTTCTTCCAGGAACCATCCCCCGAATATTCCGGCAACCATTTTGCCGATCAGCGCAAATTCACTATTCTGTCCATGGTGATTTTCATGGCCGCCCTGTTCATCCGCTCATGGGAGAACATACTCCATCCAAGCCTGTACATGGAAGATGCCGGTCACTATTTCAACGTATATTACGGCGGGACCCGTTCCTTTTCCTATGCTGTTTTTCATCATCCAAACGGATATTTCAATATTTTAAACAACATTGTGGCCTGGGCCGTCGCCATGCTTGACGTCAGGCTGCATCCGATTCTTTATCAAGTATTTTCCTTGACCATGGGGATTGCGACCGCATTGGGATTTCTTTTCACGGGACTTATCCGGAATCGTTTCATGATCTTGGCTGCCCCCATTGTCCTCGGACTGTCAGGGATGAACCATATATTTTACTACAACTCATTAACGTTCCAGATGTACAATGTCGTAATATTATTATTGCTGATAATTTTGGCGACAACGACGCGATCAAAAGTTAATCCAATATTATATCCAGTCTCAGCATTATTGATATGGTCAGGCCCATATTCAGTAGTGGCCCTGCCAATATCGATCCTCTTAATTTTTCTTTTCAGAAATTTACAGAGGAGTCTTTTTTATATCTGGATAATTGTTGTTGTTGCCATGTATTCACTCTCAGTGAGGGAGAATACCATCCAGATTAACAATATCTTTAATGAGCGCTTCAGGAGCTGGGCAACTGAGGTGTTTACCGACAGAATACTTTTCCTTGATCTTCTGGATAAAGTATCGACGATCCATATCGCCCTTTTATTCCTATCCATTTTTTCTGCATTATATATATTACGCAAGGATTCTTTTTATATTAAAATTTCTATTATAATTGCTGCCGTTATAACAGGATCTCTTGCTCCGTTCTTCCTCAGCATCAAATCGATTCTTTACGGAACCGTTTTTCCCTGCCATATTTATATTTCACAGTTTTTCTGGCTGGCATTTATTCTTTTCACCGTTGACAGATTATTTGAAAAATTCCGCCCCCATGTTTTCCTTCAAGCCGGCGTCCTGACAGCATTCCTGCTGTTGGTCGTAACCGACAATATCCGTCATCCCGAGAAAGGACAGATAGATATCCTGCCCGCAATCCCTGCCTTTGTGCAGACCATCCACCTGGTTGAGGAGCTCGGACTTGACGAGCGGAACCAATATGTCATCCTGCGAACCGATAACCTGAAACCCCCCTTTCTCTCTCCCACGGTGCGGGTCGGAAGCCTGAGTAAAGATGCCCGGCGGCTCGAACGGAAGGATCTCGATCTCCCCTCCGGCAGTAAGTTTATTGTTGAATAGACGTTTACCGCTCGGCTCCTTCGCCGATTTCCGACTGTCTTTCCCTTGAGACCCGGATGGCTTTGGCAAGCAGGTATTCAAGCGAATATTTCGGCTTGACGTATATGAGCAACTGATAACTGAAGAGCGAAGGGCGCAGCCTGATACAGGCCATGTGAATTTTCGAAAGAACAGGGGCGATGCCTTTCGAAGCAATGAACTGATTGTAGGGAATCGGCACGCCGATGATTTTTTCGCAGTCAAATCCGTTCTGCGAGAACAGTTTTTTCAGCGTTCGCAGGGTAAAAAGACGAAAATGACGGAGGCTGAGGATTCCTTTCCTGGTATAGGAGAACCTGCCGAAAAGCAGAAGGAGCCGAGTCACGATGAAGCCGATATTCCCCACCGCCATAACAATCTTTACGTCGGGATAGAGCCGGCAGAGTTCCTGCAGCTTCTCAATAAGTTTTTCCGGCTGTTGGGCCAGGTCCGTGTCATCGATCATCACAAGATAGTCGATATCCTTGCAGTCCTGCAGGTCGGATTGCAGAATTCCCCGGCGCTCCACCGTCACACTGTGCCCTTTTTCCCGCAATGCGGAGAGAAAATGACTGCTCGCGTCTCCCAGAACGTAGATCCTCGAATTCTGCCTGATATCACCCATGATGAGCGCCTCGGCCGAAAACCGTTCCCATGCCTGTGAACCGTCGGCCTCATCAGGAATACAATCAAACTTCCGATCGTAAAAGATATGGTATTTCTGCACCCTGGCGTGCAAAGTGGTGCGAAACACATCCCAGGCATACTTCAGGCCGTTGACATGGCAAACTTCCTCGCCGTAAAAAGTCGGAATCGGCAACTCCTTGATCTTCTGCCCCGCAAAGACCAGTTGGATAATAATCTCCGTATCAAAATGGAAGTCGTTGCTGTTCAGTTCAAAGGGGATTTTCGCCAATGCATGGGTGGAATACAGCCTGTATCCGCTGTGGAACTCGCTGAGATTTGTCCGCAGAAGTAAATTCTGATACCGGGTCAGGATCTTGTTACCGACGAATTTGTAAAAAGGCATGCCTCCTTTCAGGGCGGCATAGCCCTCCATCATTCTCGATCCGAAAACCGCATCCGCCTCACCTTTTGCCAGCGAACCAACAAGGTCCGGAAGACACTCGGGTGCGTACTGACCGTCACCGTGGACCAATGCAACCCAGTCAAAATCATTTTTTATCGCATAATGAAATCCTATCTTCTGATTCCCGCCATAGCCCTGGTTCACAGGATTGAAAAGAACGGTCATGGTGAACGGAATAACCCCTGCCCGCCTGATCGTTTCACTGCGGAAAAACGTCTCGTCCTGGGACGAGTCGTCGATAATAAGCACTTCGACTTCATAGGAATCCGAGAGGCTTACGGGAATCCGTTTCAGCACGCTCTCAATGGTCCGTTCAGCGTTGTAGGCAACGATAAATATGAGAAGCCGCCCCTTTTTACGTCCGTGCGCCGGATTGCTCTCACTGTTTTCTTCTTGCTCCGTCATGCTCGTTATCCAGTTTTCATTCCAATTGGAGATTCCGGTTTCAGTCGTTTCAAGCGATTTCTGGGAATTTTTCGGTTCACCCTCTGCAAAAGATCGAGACCGGAACCCCGAGTTTATATGTCAAGGTCCGATCTCACCTCGATGGACCTGAAATCAAGGGCATCTTCTTTTTGCACAAGGGAGATGGTCATACTTGCGGCCGGCTCCATCGGCGCCTCCAGAAAAAGCACATTATGACCGGGAGTAATGTCGTGGACGGATTTGGCGAGCTGCCTGCCGTCGCTTCCCATGAAACCGATTGCCGCTTTTCCCGGCCCATTGCCGTGCAGTTCCAGTTTCACCAGGCGAACCTCTTCGGCTTTCATCGGCTTCATGTCGGGCAGGGTCACCTCCCAGTAACTCCGCCCGTCTTGCCTTTTCTCAACGAAACCCTCCGAATCCGCCCGAAAAAGGATATTATCCCCGCAGTCGCGAAACTTCCCCCTGAGGTAACTTTTCCGCAAACCTGGAGGATTCTGCGGGGGAGGCCGCAGAATAAACATATTGAGGATCTCCTGCACCACAATATCAGGTTTCTCATGGCGGAAAATCTTCTCAGGAAAGTTGACTATGGTCCGGTAATTCAATACCCGTTGGGCGTTTGCGCTGAAAAAATACACGCATTTTTCCATGAATGAATCTCCAAGCAGGAGAATCGATTGTATCGGAGCCTTCGGGTTGAGAAGCAGGGGAATATTCATGGCCGTCCCGTCCTCGGCGTAAATCGGCCGCTCGGGAGGATAGACATCGTAAATTCCCTCGGGGGGGATATCCAGCGCATGGTCATAGAGCCCGCCCGGCTTCGGAACCAGGGTGATGTAATGTTCATTCCTGTACAAAGAAGGCGGCAGCCCCAGCATATACATGAAACGTTCATGGACCCAGTGTTCGTCGATTTTCAGTTCAAAATCATCAAGTTCCGGCCGCGGCAATGCATATTGGGGGAAAAAGCCGCTCATCTTGTCAATAATCGCCTTGTAGACGACAAATGCCCCGTAAAAATTCCAGTGAAAATCCGTTTTGTAAAAAAGAAGCGGATACGACCTGTTTGCCTTTGCCTCCAGCAAAGGAGGCAGCAGATCAACGAAATGAACATCGGCATGATTTTGCAGAAAACCTGACAGCTGTTCGTACCTGGTGACCCCTTTTTTCACTTGCTGCAGACGGGCAGGGAGATATTCGGGATAGACGAAGGCCTTGGTCGGCGCCAGGACAAAAACATAATCAATTCCCTGCTCCCTGAGCCAGTAGCTCCTCTCCTCGAGAACTCTTTTCCATTGACGCAGCTCGTTATCGGAAAATGGTATGTGCCCCATATAATCGGCAATATTGTCAAAACTTTCCGTTATTCCTTTCTCCACCTTTCTCGCCCCCCAGCCTTCAAAGTAGAACCCGTTTTTGCCGACGGCGATGTTGGTATTGGGCGATATGCCCAAACCAAACACCTTGATAAAGGCTTCGAGCTGGATGAAAGCATCCGGCAGCTTGAAATGGTCCTCGGCATGCTGCTCGTATTTTTCGGGAAAGGTTCTGGCCAGGGCGAGAATTTTTCCCCCGGGAGCATCATGCTCACTCGATATGGAGGCAGCCACTTCCTTCATGTTTTTCCCCACCTGGGAATATTGGGAGAAGAGGGGATAAAACAGGACTCCCAGAAAAATGAGACAGAGGAAAAAACCCTTGCCGGCCTGAGGCGTTGTAATGGAAATGGGCCTGGTCAGCCGCGATGCAACGATCAGGCTGGCGAGAGTTATCAGGCCGAGCCGGATGGACAGGCTCTCCCACTCACCGGCCTGAAAATCGGAGACAATCTTGTCCGGCACGCACAGGAGCAGAAATCCTCCTCCCAGCACGGCATAGGCGGCCAAACCTGCCAACCCTTGTTTCAATGCTCCGGTGAATTGCGGCATTTCCCCTAAAACCTGAAATAGAGAAAGGGATTATAGGAGCCCCTCATGATATTGGCGATGGCATACAGGAAGATAAAGAGTAAAAAGCAGATGCCCGCCACCGAGCCAAGGCCGCCGGCCAGCTTGCCGGAAAGTGAAGATCCGGCCGGCAGAAAGTCCCCTGCCCGCTTTTCAATGTGCTTATACACCGGGGCGGAAAAAATAATCCCAATGGCAAGCACCAGATAAAATTCGTTGTTCAGGTGCAGAAAAATCTGCGAATTATACAGGGGGGGAGTGGAGAAGTCGACCATGGCCCGCAGGTATCCCAGAGCATGGGCAAATGTTTCCGCCCGAAAAATCACCCAGCCGACCATGACAACCAGCATCGTATAGAGATGCTGCAATGCCCTGGGAAGGCGTTCGAGAACAAAATGCACCGGAGCTGTTCTTTCCAGCACAAGAAAGAACCCGTGGTACAGACCCCATACTATGAAAGTCCAACTGGCGCCATGCCACAGGCCACAGAGAAAAAAGACGATCACCAGGTTCAGGTATGTCCTGGACGGTCCCTTCCGGTTGCCTCCTAAAGAAATATACAGATAATCCCTGAACCACGAGGACAGGGAAATGTGCCATCGCCGCCAGAACTCCCTTATCGAACGGGAGATATAGGGATAATTGAAGTTTTCCAGGAAGCGGAAACCGAACATCCTGCCAAGTCCGATGGCCATATCGGAATACCCTGAAAAATCGTAATATATCTGCAGAGTATAGGAAACAGCCCCCACCCAGGCCAGGCCGACGGGAACCCTGTCCGGCGGCAGGGAAAAAATATAATCCGCCGTTTCCCCGAGAACATTGGCCACAAGAACCTTTTTTCCCAATCCGATGATGAATCTCCGCACCCCGTAACTGAAATCGTCGATCCCGGTCGTGCGCCGTGTGATCTGGGAAGAGATGTCGTGATAACGGACAATCGGGCCGGCAATGAGCTGGGGAAACAAGGAAATATACAAGGCAATGTTGACGGGATTTTTCTGCACCCGGGCATCGCCCCGATATACGTCAATGACATAGGACATTGCCTGGAAGGTGAAAAAGGAAATCCCGATGGGGAGGTGCACCTCCTGGAAGATCACCGGTTCGAACTGCAACCACGTCAGAATACCATTCAGATTGTCAACGATAAAGTTGGCATATTTAAAAAAGCCAAGCAGGCCAAGATTGGCGGCCAATGCACCAATAAGAGCGCTCTTGCCGCTTTTTCCATTTTTCCGCGCCCTGTCGATCAGCAGGCCGAAGATATAATTGGCCGTGATGGAGAAAAGCATTATCAGAACGAAAATATTTTCGCCCCAGGTGTAGAAAATAAGGCTGGCAACAAGAAGGACGAGATTCCTGACGCTCCTGCCGGCAAGAAGATAGGCCAACAGGGTTAACGGCAGGACCTGAAACAGAAAAATTGTTGAGCTAAAAACCATATGCGACGGGGAAACTGTCCTGTACGGATTTGTTGGCCGATACCGGGCAACACGAATGGTTTCCGGAGGCGATTATGTTGCCCCTTCCCGGACCGGTGCACGAAGCACCGCGCCGTGAGGATGCCGGGTCACTGTTCGCCCCCCGGGGCCTGTTCATCGGAATCTAAAGGTATCCTTCCGCCTTGTACCAGGCGGCCGTCCTCTTCAACCCTTCGTCAAGAGTGATAGTCGGCGCGTAGCCCAGGTCCCTCTTGGCCTTGCTGATGTCAAATGCCCGGTTCTGCCTGTACCAGTCCACCCGACGGGGAAATATGGGAGGCTTGATGTGAAACGGCTTGCAGACTTTTTCACAGACATGTCCGGCGATGATGAGCGGCCAGAGAGGATAATGCGGTATCTTGACCTGAACGCCCAGCGCTTCTGCTGTTTTCCTGACCAGGTCTTCAATCCCGACATACTCCTCGTCGGCGATCAGATACGCTTCTCCGTCCCCTTTCCCATCTTCCTGGGCCAGGAGGAAAGCGTCAACCAGATGGTCAATATAGAGGGGATGATACAACGTTTTTCCGCTGCCGAACATGGGGAACGTCCCCCCGGCAACTCTCTTGAAAATCATATAAAACCGCTCGGGGTCCCCCGGCCCGTAAATAGCCGCGGGCCTCAGGATAACCGATGTCAACCCTTTTCGGTGGTAGTCCAGGACGATGGGCTCGGCATCATATTTTGTCTGCTGATAGTAATCCGCCGCGTTGATCGGCGCATTTTCGTCACCGGGCGGGTTATCCACATTGCCGTGAACACCGCAGGTCGAGCAATAAATGAAACGTTTCACCCCGGCTGCCCTGGCCGCTTCCAGGACGTTGCGCGTCCCCTCGACATTCACCTCCCGGTAATAACTGTTGGGAACATCCAGTTCCCGGAATGCCGCGGCCAGGTGATGAACAACTTCCACACCCCGCACACACCTGCGGACAACGTCCTTGTCCGTGACGGAACCGATGACGACCTCCGCGCCCCAGGTGCGCAGCTCCTCGGTTTTCAACCCTTCCCGGTAATCCAGCGCGACCACCTGGTGCCCCTGCTCAAGCAATCTTTTCACCAGGGCCTTGCCCGTAAAACCGGTACCCCCGGTAACCAGTATTTTCATTTCCGCCTCAAAAGTTTATTTGGTCTCATACAGGGACATCAAACGACTCACCTGAAAAACCGGTTATGCCAGATGGCCGTATTGATGAGTGCCCATAATATATGGTTGTGATTATGCTTCAGGCTGCAATGCTCATCGATGAGGAGATTGACATACCCGACATCCAGACTTTCGCGAATAATCGGTGAATCATTGAGCAATTCCTGCATATATCCTTTCAGTTCATCCCGCAATAAATGCTTGACCGGCAGGCTGTACCCCTGTTTTCCCCTGTTCACGACACTGTCGGGCAGGAGGTCGGCCAGGGCGGCGCGAAAAATATGTTTTGTCTGCATTCCCTTTAATTTCCAGTCGCCGGGAAGCGCGGCGAGAAATTCAACCAGAACATGATCGAGCAGCGGCACCCGGATTTCGAGGGAACTTGCCATGCTCATTCGATCCACCTTCATGAGCACACTGTCTGTCATCATGAATCGCATATCCAGGTAGATCTCCCGGTTTACCTGGTCTTCGGCGTCGCATTTCCCGGCATAATCCCTCACCTGACGGAAAGGGTCCCTGGTGATCCGGCCTTTCATCATTTCAGAAAACAAATTCTGCTCCAGGCCCTCGTTCAGGAAATACTGCCACCGCAAATGACTGCCGGACGGGTCAAGATTGGCTCCTTCGACAAAACGCTTGAGCATGTTGACCATTCCTTTCTTCTGCGGCTGGTCAGGGAGTCCGGCGGCAAGCCGGCCGATCAGGTGCCTGCGGACGGCAGCCGGCAGCAGCCGGAACCAGTTGTCTATCCGGCTGGCTTTGAAACGGTCATAACCGGCATAACTTTCATCCGCCCCCTCTCCCGACAGGCAGACCGTCACATGCTCCCTTGCCTCCTTGCAGAGCAGATACAGGGGAACGGTCGAAAGGTCGGTCATAGGTTCATCAAGATGCCAGAGCACCTTTTCAACATACGCCGGAGAGAGATCATCGAGCATGAGAACCTGATGCTCCGTGCCGCAATGGCGGGCGACAATCTCGGCGTAATCAAGTTCACTGAAACTCTTGTCTTTATACCCGATGGTAAACGTCCTGAGCGGTCCGTTGATATGTTTTCTCATCAAGGCGACTATGCAGCTTGAATCCAGGCCGCCCGAAAGAAAAACGCCAAGCGGCACATCGCTGACCAGGTGACTGCTGACCGCCTCATCAAGGAGCGCTTTCTGCCGTTCAACCGCCTCTGCGAAAGAAGGGGCCGCCTCCCGGGGTTTGAAGTGTAAATCCCAGTACTCCCTGACTTGGATGGAGCCATCCTCGTGGACGAGGAGATGCCCTGCCGGCAACTTGTAGATGCCGCTGAACATGGTCTCGGGCGCCGGCACGAATTCAAAGCCGAGATAGTCGTATAATGCCTGATAGTTGACGCGCCGCTCCACTGACGGATGCTGGAGAATGGCCTTGATTTCCGAGGCAAAAATTAATTTTCCGCCGGTAAAAGAGTAGTACAGCGGCTTGATGCCCACCCGGTCCCGGACAAGAAAAAGCTTTTTTCTGTTCAGGTCATACAGGCCGTAGGCGAACATGCCGCGCAGCCGGTGAACGGAATCGATCCCGTATTCCTCGTAGGCATGGAGTATGACCTCTGAATCGGATCGACTTGTAAATACGTGACCTTTCTGCTGCAGTTCGCGGCGCAGTTCCTGAAAATTGTAGATTTCTCCATTGAAAACCAGACAGACCGATTGATCCTCATTGAACATCGGCTGCCGGCCGTTCTCACTCAGGTCAATGATGGAGAGGCGCCGGTGGGCAAGGGACATCCCGTCACAACAGAATATTCCCTCCTGGTCAGGACCGCGATGAACAAGCTGACCGGCCATTTTCCTGGCCAATGTCTCATCGTTCCAGTTGAATCCGCTTATACCGCACATTATTTCAAGCCGGCTGTTTTCAAGAAAATCAACGAGGAGGGGAAACCGACACCGGAGTTTTCATCAAAAAGATTGAAAGAGAACGAACCTACATTATTTTCAGCTGTGAGGCAAGAACTAAACCATGCGGCCGATTTTCATCGATCTTTTGCCGCGAGTGTAGAATATCTGTCCATAAGTTTCTGTTGGACAGCTGCCATTGAGTGGTTTGTCCGGGCGATCTCCCGGTTCCTTCTTCCTTTCTTCACGGCATCTTCCGGGTTGTCAAGCGCTGCGACAACTGCTTCAATATACGCTTCCCGGGTGAGGGACTCGGCAAAGAATCCGGTATCGGACAAAATCTTCCTGTTGTTGCCGGTGGGGAAGCAAACAATCGGCAGACCGGCGGCCATGTAATGAAGAACCTTGCCGCTGGCTTCACCCGCATCATCGCTTTTCGGCTCCAGGGCCAGATCCGCGACCGTCAGCCAGAAAGGCAGTTCGTCGTACCGCACCTGTCCCGGAAGCAGACAGATATTTTCCAGATTATTCTCCCTGACGAAATCCCTGGTGTCCTCCAGGGGATAGCCGACCAGCAGCCAGAAAAGATCCTGCCGCCGGCTGGACAATGTCCGCATGGCCTCCCACACATGGTGAATTCCTTTGCCTGCAAGCAAAGATCCCGTATACAGAAGTATCTTTTTATCACCCGGGATATGGAATTTCCCTTTCCAGAGATCCCGGTCACGCTCTGCAAAAAAATCATCCGGCACCACATCCTGGAGAAGCAGGACTTTATCCGGTTTGATCCGGAAATTCTCGACAAGCAGCCTGCAGCTCGCCTCGGATGAGCAGAAAAAGAAGTCCGGGAATCCGCAGATAATCCGTTCAACATGATGAAATAACCTGAGGACGGCGGGGACCGATCGAAAGGCCCCGTAGGCAGCCAGCTCGCCGGCAAGACTGCCCTGCATGTCCATTATCAGGGGGAGCCGCCGCCAGAAAAGCAGGATGCGCACAAACCAGCCGATCAGGGCGCCCTCGTGGAGATGGGCATGCAATATATCCGGCCGTTCCCGCCAGGCCGTCCTGAGTACCAGCAGGAACAGGAAGATATCGGCAATGAATCTGAATGGAGAATATCCGGCCTCCAGTTGATTGTAGCCGGGTATGCGGGGTATCCTCCGTATATCGATATCGTCGAATCCCTTACCGTGATGATAGGTGCAGAGGATAATCCTGACGGACTGGTCCCGTAACGAATAAATTTCGTTGCGAATGCGGATGTGACACCCCCGATCGGCAAAAAATGGGGTCGGAGCGATATGAATTACCTTCAACGTACGCACAGTTTTCCTGCGGGATTTTTTTCAGCAGATGGCGGGCGCCGGAATTCCCGTCAACCCGACCGATAACGATACCTTTCATTAATCGTGGCTATCTGTCGTTCCCGTTCCTGCCCATCCCAACCCAGGAGGTCGCCCATGATCTCCGCGCACCTGGCCAGTGCTTCCTGTCCGGGATGACCCTGGGTCCCCAGACCCGTCCTCCTGAATACGACGTCTTCGAGGGTTTGGGCCATTTCCTCCGCTACGGCCAGGTACACTTCAACTTCCAGGGTAAACGTTTCAGGGTGCAGCCTGATCAGCATGTTCTTCTGGAGACCGGTTTCGACAACATTTTCGATTTCCGTGCCATGATACCGAATCAGGTGGGTGATGACTTCCTGATCCAGGCGGGAAGAATATTTCTCCAGGCAACGGTGTTTGAATTCTTCCAGGTCCTCAATATTCCCTTCACTCAGCCTGACCTCAACCGTCCGGCAGGGGAAGGACGGGGTGGGCAATTTGCCTGCGGCCAGGTTGACGGTTTTCTCGGCCACCAGGCGGGCGGTAGTATACTTTGCCCCCAGGGCGGTGACAATACCGTCGATATTATCAGCTCTGCTGTGATCGATGATCTGGTAGTCCCCGGTCCCCTGGTAGGTATCCTTTTTTACTTTCCTTGAAATCAGGGGGTAGAGACCCGTAAATGCGTAAGACACATCGCTCCTGGTCAGATTGAGACCTGGCACGGACCTGTTGATTTCCTCCAGAAATTCTTCGATATCCTTTTCGCTGACCTGTATGTCATCCGGATTGCCGCTGAACGGCACATTGGTGGTTCCGATCAGGGACCGGGTGCGCCACGGAATGATAAAAAAATGACGTCCGCCCCTGGTGATCAGGCCCTCTGTCTTCTGTCTGGTCGTCAAGGCAAGGGCGTACCTGTCTTCCAACTGCCTGGTGACCAGGTGGACCCCCCGTGAAAATCCCGTTATTTCCTTTTTCAGTTGCAAGGCGGGGACGCTTCTGTTTACCGACTGGACATAAGGACCCGCGGCATTGATGACCAGAGCGGCCCTGACCGGAAAACTCGTCCCCGTCAGGACATCTTTTACCAGGGCGCCGGCGACCCGGGATCCCTCCCTCAACAATTCGACAACCTCGGCATAATTGGCGGCCGCGGCGCCGTTATGGACGGCGGTCTTGACGAATGCCAGGACCATTCGCTCGGAACTGTACATATGGGATTCCCACAACTCCTGCGCGCCGGTGATCCCCCCGATTCCTTTTAAGAAGGGAACACGCTGAAACAGTTCGCCGGGCCGATAAAATCGCGCAGCGGGCGGTCTTTTCCCTGAGTCACGGATGAGTTCGGTCAATCCGGCGCAAATCCCCCGATAGATATACATTGCGACCTTCAGGGCAAGGGCTCCCTGCACCAGTGCTTCTTTCCTGGTCGGGATAAGGAACGGCACCCATTGGGTCAAATGCGGCGCCACATGCTGCAGGATTGCCTGTTCCCTCGCAGATTCCCGTATTTTCCAAAACTGGGCCTTGGGAAGGTAGCGAATCCCGCCATGCAGCAGTTTGGATGAGGCGGAGGAAGTAAATCCGCCAAAATCCCTTTTCTCGACAAGGGCGACCGCAAGTCCGCGCAATGCTGCGTCATGGGCGATGCAGGCGCCGGTAATGCCTCCGCCTATAACAAGAACATCGAAGGTTTTGCCGCCAAGACTCTGAATATCTCTTTTCATATTGTCACAACATCCATTAAACGCGAAAAAACGTATCACCGCACCGGAAACCCGTATCATCCAACACCCAACCTGCCCTGCGGCCGCCGTCTCAACCGACGATCAGGTATACTTCCGGCGGACATTGGGTCGGGCGTGCCGCCTACCGGGTAAAGGGCCTCTCTATGAAGGCATACGTGAAGCAGGAGACAATATACGCTGCCGTGATCGTCAATATGAACATCGGAATGCCGGTAACGAAAATTCCGGTATAATGTTCAATGCCCGACCTCAGGGTCTTCATGATAATCGGGTGCAGCACATAGACGCTGAAGCTGACAATGCCTATGGCCCGCAGCGGCATCAGGGACAGGAGTCTGTCGAGGAAGGTGTTGTCCGCTCCGAGAATACAGAATATGAATATCGCCGCGGCTATCCCGTACCACAGATAATATGTCAGGCCGGGGATGGACTTGATCCCCCACATCGTGCCGGTCGTTCCCAGCAGAAATCCGACCAGCAGCACCAGCCCGATCCAGGAGAAGGCCTGCCGGTTGACACGTTCATGCCACACCTCATTGAATCGGGAAGGCAGGTAAACGCCGTAATAGAGATAGGACGACATCATTCCGGAGAGGAAGATGCCGGCAAAAAGCAGCAGGTCCTGGCGATTCATGCCGTACAGGGAGAATACTTCGCGGGTCAGGTATTTGTTCGTCAGGAAGGTCAGCACGGCGAGGCCGCCTATAATCAGCCACGGCCTGCCCCGGAACAGGAGATAATTCATCGCCATGATAAAGGGAACGGAAAGATAAAAGACCATCTCCTGGTTGATCACCCAGAGGACACCGTCGCCCTGCAGGAACATGAAGTGGCGGAATGCTTCATCGTATCGCATGTTTATGAGAAAAACCACTGTCAGGTAAGCATAATAGAGCGGGACAATCCGCCTGATGCGCCGGGAGAAGAAGTGGGTCATGTATTGCAGGGACAGCGCATTCTCCGGGTGCTTTACAAAGGGTTTGGCCAGCAGGAAGCCGCTCAGGGCCATGAACAGCCAAACCCCGATGGCCCCTATGCCGATGACCTGGCCGATGGTGTGATCGGCCACGATGATCAGGGCGGCAAGGCCGCGCAACCCGTCGAGCGAAGTGATATTTTTGCCGGAGGAGGGCTTCTTGCGCGTAATGTCGTAAAACGCCGGGAAGGAGGCGAAATCGAACCGCAGGAGAAACAGAAACAGAACGGCGGAAAAAGCAAGGGCAATGCCGTAGGGCACAATCAAATTTCCCTTTATGAGGGGAGCGGTGGCGACAAGATACGGATCCTCGACCGCGGAAACAATGGTGACGTGGTCCCCTTCCAGGGCAACGGATACATCTTCCCTGCCCGGCCGGAACAGCTCATGAATGGCCTGGGCGTCGTAGTAAACGGGTTTGGCAAAATGGCTGTGCAGGGTAATCCCGTATATTCTGACCGTACCCGGCTGGTCGCCCGTGTCGAGCCGGGTCCTGTTGACGGGGCTGTCCCCCATCTGGATGGCAACGGTTGTCCTTGCTCCCTCCTCGACCATGTCCGACTTTCTTGAATACTCCTCCTGGAAGCTGATCCTGCGGAAGGAGTTGCTGTAGTAGATCTGAAAGCTGTCCGGGTGGTCGAATTCCGCCTCAATCTGAATGACCGAGGCGGCAGGCCAGACGGACAGGACCACGCCCAGCAGAACAACAAAGGCTCCGGCCGCGACACCAAGGGAAACCAGTGCCCTTCCGTACGACGCTGCAAAAATACGTATCCTCTCCACTGGCTACACCCCTTCCCTGTGGGTTGAATCCTCTTCAACATTCCCTTGCCGCAGTTTCTCCCGCAACCTGTAGAGGGCGTTCAATTGCCGCTCGTACCGGATCAGGACTCCAAACAGCGGCCTGCCGAGGTAATGCAGGAGCGAAAAAATCACCAGGCACCTGATGCCCGCTCCGCCCCGGTAATTGCCCAGGGGGAGGCAGCGGGCCAGCAGTTGATGCCGGAACACCCGCAGAATCGGGTTCCCGGTGATGTCGCAATTTTTATTGAGTACTGATCTGTCCATGTCGTCCGTGTGATCCCTTTGTCTTATTCGTTGAGCCGGTCCTTGATGTGCCGCAGGAAATATCTGATCCTGAGCAGGGGGCTGAATCTGAGCGCCATCGTCGACCTGTCCCACAGAGGCGGCCGGGAATTGGCGTACCTGGGCAGGGGTTTCTTTTCGCCGTGAAAATCATCCAGATGGTGCCTGTGCTTGATCTTCATGACCTCGCCGGTGGTCGGGAAGGCCAGCTTGTTGGTCAGCAGGTAGTTGAGCCAGGGCTTATAGTCGTCGAGCGAATAGCCCAGCAGGGCGGACGCCGCCCCAAACCGCGCCGCCCCGTCGATGATTCCTTCCTGCAGGGGGGAAAAATGTCTGTCCTGCTCGTGTTCGGCCCTGCCGGTTGCGTCATCCACCCGGCGGAACTCGAGTTCATAGCCCTTGTCGGTCAGCCGGTAGCGGTTCAGGGTCGGATGGGGCGCCCTGCACGCCTCTTCAAAGACATCCCGGGCGTAGAGAACGGAACTGCCGGCCAGGTCAAACCGGTTGCGGTCGTAGACGATCCCCTCGATATAGTTGTCCGGGGTGGCCGGATAGGGAATGCCCCGGGTCGCGCAGAACAGGAAGCCGTGGCAGCGGGGCTTGTCCGGCCGATGGGCGACGGCCTCGTACAGAAAGCGCTGAATCGTTCCCAGCCAGCCGATGTCGACGATGGCCACATCGCCCTGAGCAAAGAAACCGGCCTGTTCCAGATAGAGCTGCAGGGCATCGTTAAAGGGCCTGACCCTGCTCCTGACCTCGGCCTGAAAGTCGTCATCCTCGAGCATCTCGTTGAACCGCAGCCTGTTTTTGGGATCATAGCCTTCATGGTGGGGACTGAGGGCGGTCTCGGGGGTCAGCTTGTGCCGCTGCAGATAAGGGAGCAGCGCGGTGACGTCCAGGTCGAAGATCCTGCAGACATCCCGGAAGTCGCGGTTGCCCACGGGCAGGAAGGCGATATCGGCATTAATCCTGGTCAGCCCCTGGTAGGCGCAGCTCGCCCCGGCCAGCGCCATCCGGCTCACATACAGGTATTCCGTGGCCGGCAGCCGCCCGTCAGGGAACAGCGGGGGGGTAATCGCTTCCCACACCTTTTTGAAGGTCCACCCCTCGCGCGACAGGAAGAAGATCTTCGCTATCCGCAGCTCCCGGCAGCGCCGGGCTATTTCCTGGATCATGGCGCCGATCAGCGGCGCGAAAAAATTGAACCCCTCGATATAGAGGGGATGCCGCGCCACGTTTTCCCCTTCCAGCGGCATCATGAGCTGCTGGAGTATCCGGCCGCGCCAGAACGGCCTGCCGCTGCTGTAATTGAAATAGCGCTTGACAAGCGCCTTGCGCCATTTTTCCGACCCGTCATGCAGGACCAGGGCCCGGATGCCGAATTCCGCCGGCCGCAGCCCGTCGGAGACGGGATTGTCACCGACGTGCAGCCATGACGCCGTATCCAGCCCGTAGGCATCCCGCAGGCGGACAAAACCCTTGCCCGAGGCCTTGGCCAGAAAGGTGTCGGCCGAGGACACAACCGCCTCGGCGTATTCCATCAGGCCCGCATTGGCGGCCAGCCGCTCCAGATGGGAGGCGGGCAGATAAATATCCGAGATGATGAAAATCCGTTTGCCCTGCGCTTTCAGCTCCCGCAGCCAGTCGGCGAATTCCCGCCGCACCACCAGCATGGTTGACTCCATGGCCAGTTCATAGTCCGTCACCCGGGTCAGGAGCTCCTCCTCCATCCGCTCCCCGAAAATGGCCTCCAGGGTTTCCCGCATGAACAGGGGATAGCAGGCCTCCAGATCCTCGAACTGTTCGCCGGTCGCGCACCGATGGCGCTTCTCGATGTCGTCGCGCAGGCGCTGGACCCTGTTCCACGACCAGTTGAGCCCCGCTTCCTCCGCCAGGGCGGAAATAAACCTGGCCACCGGCAGCTTGACCAGATCGGGGTCATGAATCCGCCGGATCAGGAGGGTATCGAACAGGTCGAAAGAAATGACGGACAGCGATGCCGACCGTCTCCGTCCCTCCTCAACCAGCTTGCGTATGGAATAAAAGATTTTCACTTCGAGGCGATATTCTCCAGCCGCCGGCATACCGGGAAACCTTCCGGATCATGGCCGGCCAGGGGGCGGCCGCTGAATTCCTGATTGTTTTTCAACGGGTGCGGCCCAGTGTTTTTCTTATCTTGTCCCGCAGGGCCGCGGCAAGCTGCCTGGCAAGATTCTTCACCCCGGGGGACATGTTGCCGGCCAGGGCGCTCCTCACCTCCTGCAGCTCCCGTTCGAGCTCGACGAGGCGGTCGGCCCCGGCCGCGGCAAAGGGCCTGCTCTCCTCGGGAATCGCGGCAAGCATGTACTTCCGGATCAGCTCCCTGTCCTGCTCCCGGCCTGTGATTGCCGCCTCGCTCAGGGTGTTGCCCGAATGGATTCTGTAGTAGAGCAGTTTTTCGTCGGCAAGATATCGCACTTTGCCGGGATACGCCAGCATCATCCGAAAAATGTAATCGTAGTCATGGAGATAGCGGAGGGAGCTGAACCGTCCGACTTTCCGGGCCGCCTCGGCCGTCATGAACAGGTTCGAGGTGGTCACCATGAAGTTGCCCTTGAGAAAGGCCGCATACAGGTCGCCGCATTCCCGGTGAAATTCCCTGTTTTTCCGGTGCCAGACATTCCAGCCGAATTCCGGGTCGGTGAATTCCACCCCTTCATCCGAGACGGGCACCACGTCGGTGAACAGGCAGTGGGCGCCGGTGGCCTGCTGCTCGGCGATCAGGCGCCGCAGACGGTCGGGAAAATAGACGTCGTCGGAATTGAGAATGGCGATATACTCGCCGGTCCCCAGGGACAGGCCCCGGTTGATGGTGTTGTAGGCGTCCTGGTTATCCTGATACAGGTAGGTGAGCCTGTCGTCCCTGTAGGACTGAACCACCTCGCCGGTCCGGTCCGTTGATCCGTCGTTGATGACGATCAATTCGAAGTTGCCGTGGGACTGGTCCAGCACGCTCTCGACCGCGGCGCCGACAAACCGTTCATGATTGTACGCGGGAATGATGACTGAAACCTTAGGCATGGAATTCTCTTCTATTCCGCTCCGCTGCGGAGCTTTTCCGTTCTGCCGCCGTATCCGGGGTCATGGTTGTAAATCCTTTGCCGTCCGTTGGCAATCAAAATCACCGGCTGTCTCTCTGGGCGCGGGAAGCATCAACCCCTGCCGGTGATCTTCACCCCCGCCGAGAATCCCCGGTTGGCGTAGCCGATGTACCTGAAGGAGCAGCCGGAGGCGGCGATGAACTCGCTGAAAGCCCTGTACTCATGCTCCTGCCAGCCCGGGTAATTGAAAAATTCGTCGAAGACAATGACCGTACCGGGCACGATCCGAGGTTGCAGGGCGGTCAGGATGGTCCTGGCCGAGGAATACAGGTCGGAGTCGATGTGGAGGAACGCGACGGGCTCATCATTCGCCTCCAGGAACTTCGGCAGGGTGTCCTCAAACCAGCCCACGTGCAGTTCAACGTTGTTCCGGACCTCGGGCAGGTCGCCATGGCGGGCGAACTTGCCGGCCGGCACGCTGCCCCACTGTTCCGGCAGCCCTTTGAAGGAATCGAAGCCGTGCACAATCCTGCCGACCCTGGCGGCTATGTGGTTGATGGTCGTGCCGGAATAAACCCCGAATTCCATGTACAGGCCATCTGTTCCGACCTGGTCCAGGCAATGGCTCAGGACATCGAAGGGGGTGTCAAGCCCCTTGACGTCGCTCATGTGTTCCATCGCGAACCGGGCCGACTCCCTGACGGCGGCGCGGAAGATCTCGTCCTTGACGCTGTTGGGAATAAAGGCGTAACTGAACTCCTCGGTCGAAGGACGGAGGTTGCACTTCTTCCACACCTCCCCGCCGACCCGCTCATCCCCGAGCACCGCCGCGGTCATTTCCCCGACGCTGACGCGGACGGCGCCGTCGGCCATGGCGTGGCGCAGCAGCCCGTTCACGTGCAGCCGGACAGTCGGATCATCGAGCAGTTCCGTGGCGATGGCCCGGACATCATCCCGCACTTCCCCGTCATGGAGGGCGGACCGGAACAACCGGACCAGCTTGCGGACAATTGCTGCCTTTATTTTCCCCAGCATACACTACTCACATGAAGACCAAATGATTGACTGGATAATGTCACCCGTAAATCCGCCACCCCGGTGGTTATGTACCATTAACACCCTTCTCCCCGCGGGAGAAGGTGCCCCGCAGGGGCGGGGAGCGGCGTGCATAGGCTCATCCCAACTTGCTCGACCCGTATTCACCCGCCCGCATACCATTCAAGCCACTGTTCCCGGCTCATCCCGCTTTCGGCAAGGACCCGGCCGGGGTTGTAATAGGGGTCGCCCCGCCGCAAAAGATCCCGCCACTTCGATTTGAAGCCGATGAACTCCTGCTCCCCGCCTGCCGCCATTGGCGCGTCGCGGTCCATGGGCAGTCGCTCCCCGCGGCATAGCGGAGTATAGACGTTGCGCAGACCCATTTCGTGCAGCCGCAGACAGAAGTCGATGTCAAAAAAGAACCGGGGAAAAAGGCCCTCATCGAATCCCCCGGCCCGTTCAAACAGGTCCCGCCTGACCATGCACAGGTCAATGGGCACGGCCAGGACGTCCTGCCCGCAGTACGCGTTGTTGCTGTCCCTGGAGGCGTACAGGAAAAAGGGTCTGAACCGGTCCCAGGTCATTCCCCCGCCGGTCCCGAATCCCAGGGCGGGCATCCCGTCATTCTCGATACGGCCGGTTACCGCGCCCATGGTTCTGTCCATGGAATATTCAAGCAGGACGCTGACCCAGTCGCTGTCCCGGGGAACAAAGTCAGGCGCGGCAAAGAGCAGGTGGGAGGCTTTGCTCTCCGACGCCATGCGGTTCAAGACCGCCGCCGGGCTCATCTCCCCCAAAACCGTCTGAATCACGACACCGGGCGGTGCTTTCTCCTCGGGATCCGGCGCGCCGACGGTGACAAGACGGACGTCCAGCGGCTCGTAGCCGAGCCGGGGAGTCATGCGTTCCAGCCACTGTGCCGGGTTTTCGCCGTTGCCCGGCATCATGACAATCAGCGTCACCGGCGGTTTTACTGCAAGCTCGCGCCGGACCCGATAAAAGAACTTCCATTCGCCGGGCTCCACCCTGGCCTTGATCCCCCGCCGTGCCAGGGCGGCATCCAGGGCTCTCCGGCCCGCCGCGTCGGCGTAGGTCTTCCGGGCAGGATCGACGCTGGTCGAGGTGTCGGAGGCCCGCCAGTGGTAGAGGGGTTTGGGGATATGGACGATGCTGCCGGTCAATTCCGTCAGCTTGAGGACCAGGTCATAATCCTGGGCTCCTTCGTATTCCCCGGCAAATCCTCCGGCCGCCGTGAACAGGCCTCTCCTGGCCACCAGGAAATGGGTGATGTAGTTGTGGGTCAGCAGCAGTTCGGGGTTGTAATCCGGTTTGAAAAAGCTGTCCAGGTGCCTGCTTTCCAGGTTGATCAGGTCTTCATCGCTATAGATCACCTCGGCGCCATGGTCGTTGATTGCCCGGACCACCTCGTACAGCGCGTCAAGGCTCAGCTCGTCGTCATGGTCGAGAAATCCGAGATAATCGCCTCCCGCCAGCTCCGCCGCCGCGTTGGAGGCCCCGGCGATGCCCCTGTTCTGTTCCAGGCGCCGAACTTTGATCCGCGGGTCGCGGGCCGCGTACTCCTCAAGGATCTCCCGGACGTGCGGCCTGTCGCTGCCGTCGTCAGCCAGGCACAGCTCCCAGTGGGGATACGCCTGGTACAGCACCGAGTGGATGCACCGGCGCAGCAGGTGTTCATCGGTGTTGTACACCGGTGTAATGACCGAGATCACAGGTTTTTCGGCCAGTTTCGCCACCTCGGCACACGGATGGCACCGCCTGGTTATCCCCTCTTCCTGATAGTGCAGGAGGGGATGGAGGTGGGTATCGGCAGAGTGCGGACAGGTGCGGGCATAGTATTCGGGATCGAACAGCGGGTTGGGCCGGTACCCGAGGCGCCGGCCGACACCGTTGAAGTGCAGGAAAGCGGTCAGCCCAGACGGCCCCGCTTCCGGATGGCAGGCCAGATAATACTGCGGATCGAAAAACCGGTTGGGCCTCCGTCCTTCGCGAACTCCGTACTGGAGGTAATGGGCCAGGGGCGTCATGGCCAGCCCCGCCGCGGCCGGATTATCCTCCAGGTAATAGGCTTCGTCGAAAAAGGGCAGCGGTCCGCGATCAAGCCTGTATCCGCCGTCCAGAAAATGGGCCAGGGGATTGATCCCCTGGGCCGCCGGTTCCGGGCGGGCCGCGAGATAACCGCTGAAATCGGTATAGGGATTGGGCCTGTTTCCCTGCCGCCAGCCCCTGCGCAGATAATGGCACAGGGGCGTGAACCCACGCCGAACACTCTCAGGATATTCCCCGGCGTACCAGGCGGTGAAAAAAAGAGGGGTGGGGTCCGCCACCTCGCGCCATCCCTTTTCAATGTAATGCAGCAGGGGATCGCCGTCCGCGGCCGCCGGATTCATCTCCCGGTAATAGGCGCTGTCAAACAGGGGGTTGGGCTTGCGCCCTTCCCTCCATCCGGCCTCCAGATAATGAATGAGCGGATCGATGTAGCGGGGGTCGAGGCCGGGATCGCTGTCCATGTAATAGCGCCTGTCGAACAGCCCTGAACGGGCCAGAGTCCTGTAATGGGGATCGGTCAGATAGAATCTGCAGGTCCGCCACCACCTCTTCACCCTGAAATAGACTTTCCGCACAAACCGGACGGGATCTTCCTGCCCGGCAGTCATGATTTTTCTCTTTCCGGTCATCTTTCTGGAATCCGCCGGCCGGCCGCGGAACGACACCAGGCCTGAAGGCCGCAAAATAAAGCCGCCACTATTCTTCCTCAATGCTCCGGTGAGCGATTTTCATCGTCCCGTCTTTTGCCAGGGCCACCGTACAATACGTTCCGTCCGGAACCAGCGGGCACAAATACACCGGGATCGAACCAAGCCTGGCGGATAGCGCCTGGTGAATATGGCCGTTGAATATCGCGGCTATCTTTCCCTGCTGCTCTTCCAGCAGCCTGTACAGGGAATCGTCGGCCGGTATGGTCAGGTTCGTCTTGTTGAACCAGACCCCGGCTTCGAGGGTTTCAGGCGTCCGGACCGGGACATGGCTGAGCAGGATGACGTTATTCGGCGCCGCCTGGATTGCCGCCGCCAGCCAGCTCAACTCATCGACCGTCAATACATCCCGGACATGCTCTGTTTCCATGCCGAAAGAGGCGCGCCGGACATCGAACCAGATAAAGCGGATCTCCCGCCAGTCAACAAACCCTCTTTCCGGGCCGAATACGGCGACAGCCATATCCCTGGTAACATTTTTCGCCCCGTAGTCGTGCCCGGCCCCAAGGGCGTGGACAAAAGGAATGGAGGGCAACTCGTTGCGGAGGATGAGATATTTCTCCACATCCTTCCGCCAGTGTTCGGGCGACCCAGCAATGACAGTTTTGCCGACGGAAATCGCATTGTCGACAATATCTCCAATGATAAAAATTTTCTCCGGTTTATACTCGCTATTTTTAACTTTTTCAATAAAATCAACGAACAGTCCATTCCCCTGCTGCATGCGCCCCTCATCAGACGACACATGTATATCACTGGTAATGATGATATAGGGTTCTTCATCGGGATCGTACCCGCCACAGCCCGTCAGAAAAAAAAGCAGAAAAAGGCCAATGCCCCGGGCAATCCGGGAACGGCCCGGGATGATGAAGCGTTTGCTGTTCCCTGGCGGAAACGGAAATCCAGGGCTGCCCGCCGGCGCGCCGCTACCTGATCGCGGGAACAAAAATAACCGGGACCGCCTGATCATGTCTTTTCGATCAGGTAATAGACGCTGCCGCGGTCTTCGGGTCGCGGGTTGCCTTTCAGCTCGTTGAAGGACTGGTCAATGATCTTCCAGTCCAGATCCCGGACCAGCCGGTCAAAGGACTGTCTGGAAAACCGGGTGCCCCACGTCCAGCCGGGGGCCGGAGCTTTGAAATAGTTCTCATCCGCGGTGCTCAGCGAAACGACGTTGCGGATGATCAGATAGCGCTCGGCCATGGCATAGGACCGGGCCAGGACTTCCCTGGGGTTGGACACGTGATACAGTCCCCCGATATTGGCGACGATGGAAAAACGCCGGTCGGACTCGATTTTTTCCATATCGGCCTTGACGAAATCAACCTGGCCGCACCCCAGATATTCGCTGATTTTCATGGCCCTGGCCAGGTGACCGTCTGAATCGTAGTCGAATCCTGTCGCCCGGTCGGCGCCGAACTTCCTGGCAAACAGGGTATAGTACCCGTCCGTGCAGAAAAGCTCCGCAAAGCTGACCGGATAGACCTCCGCGGCCTTGAGCCGGGCGATGGCCATCAGAATATACGCCAGTATCACCGGCTCCTCGGACCGCTGGTTCCCGGGAAAACACCCCCCTTTTTGCAGGGTCTTGAGCCCCAGCAGTTCGAAATCATGATCGACGGGACCCAGCTGCTCGACAAAGCGTCTTTGACTTTCCGCCCCTCCGCCCAGTTTGCCGATAATGTTTTTGAACACCGCGTTCAGGCCGCCTCCGGGCAAGGATACGTCCCTCTTCAATTTTTCCGGAAATGCAGAGGGAGCCGACTCCACGGCCGGGACGGATCCTTCCTGCCCGCCCCCGGACAAATCCTCCCCCGGACCTTGTAGGCCCATCGGCGAATAAAAAAGGACTCCCGTTGAAAAAGACAGGCCTTCACGGGCCACTTCGGCGTGAAACTGATCTTCCAGGGAAAAACAGGTTTTCAGCCTCGGCTGCAAAGGGATGTCAAGGGACCGGAAGCAGTCGCTGACAAAGTCTTCCACTTTCCGCCATCCCCTTTCTCCGCCGAACCGCGACAACAGATACCGGTTATGATGGCCGAACCACAGCAAGGCCCTGAACAGGACGTAATCAACATCAAAATCCCTGGAAAAACTCCATTCCAGGTCAATCACCGCATAGGACGGAGTGGAGTCCGTGACAATGATATTATTGGGGAGGAGATCAACAAGGTCACCCCGCCGTGCCGCCGTCTTGAACGATGTTGCCAGGTATTCCCGGTACGCCCGGAGCAGTTCAGCAAAAGACCGGCCTCCGTCATCCCTGCAGCACGCGGCAAGCCAGACGGTGGTCAGCAGGTCTCCCCTCAGGTGCCTGGTGTCATGCGTCAGCTGCGCAACATGGCCGTTTCCGTCCGGCAGCTGCAGCGAGGCCGCGATTTTCTTCTTTCGGACCAATTCCTCCGTTTTCCGCTTCTCGGTCACCGTTCTGAAATGAACCTTTCTTCCTTCGGAGGAAAAATGGACAAAATCAAAGGGGACCGCCCGGGCCACTGCCGCCTCCTCGGTGGAGGCAACGATGAGGAATGAATTGGCAAACTCCCCGAGATAGCCGGATTCATGCAGGGCCTTCCAGCGCAGAAATTCATCGTCGGCCGCCCGCCAGCCGCTCAGGTGGTCCGTCGAACTGATACGCTGCAGAAGGGAATAGGCGTAGGGGTCCCTGGCCAGGAAATCATCATTGATCAGGACGCGGGGCATTTTATAGTCCGGGAAGGGATACACAAAGGCATGCTTCCATATCCCGCCGGAAAATATCTGCTCCCACTGGCGTTTATCATAGGTCCGGACCCCCTTGTCCGCCGGGTATCCGTACAAGCCGATATCCGGTTCGCCGAAATGGTCTTCCCCCGCGCCGATCCAGTATTTCAGGCCCATCCTGTTCTCGATGGCGATCACCAGGATGCCGCCGGGCTTCAGGGCCTTCTGGACAATTTCGAGAATCGCCGTCAGGGATTCCCTCGCGCCCGCCCTGCCCGGCATGAACATCCCGGCATACTCGAGGACGCCGATAAGAAAAACGGCATCATACTGCTGGGCCGGGATGTTGAGGGCATTGAAATTTGCGTTGACGATATGAACATTGTCGAGCTCACGGCAGCGTTGGCGGGCCAGCTCGGCCCGCGGCCGGCTGCCGTCCACGGCCTCGACCATGCACTGCCGCTCGCCCAGATACCGGGTGATCGCCCCGCATCCGCACCCCAACTCCAGCACATTCTTCATGCCGTCCAGCCTGAGGGGACGGACCAGGTTCGCCCGGGCCGGGCTCAGGTGATATTCCGAACTCCAATCCCTGATCTTTTCCTGCAGTTGCATGGAGTCGACCGACAGATCGTCAACGGCTTCGAAACAGGCCCGCAGATACTCCTCAGCCTCCGACCCCTCGCTGTAGTCGAAGGGTTCGGAAGTTTCGAGGACCCATACCTGTTTGCCGGCAAGCGACAGCCGGTTGTGCCGTTTAAGCGGGAACATCTTTTTTCCTGCTCAGGGTAATCCGTGCATCCAGGTCGGCAACCCCGACACAGGGCCTGCGGGCCGCCACCTCAAAGGGCAGCACGTCGTACCTGCGTTCGTAGACCACGTATTCGCTCTTGTCATAGCCGGCGCAGCCGACGGAGAGGATATACCCTCCGCCGCGCAGCAGCATCTTCTGGACAAAGGACACCGTCAGCCGCTCACCCGGCTCGCAGATCCCGGTCTCCACATGATGATAAACGGTGTTGGTGCCGGCAATCTCCATGCCCTGGACATCCTTGATGGTGTAGGCGATCACCGGACTGTCGATCCGATCATGAAAAACAACGGCCAGCCGCACCTCGTACTCCTCCATCTGCTTCAGCGCCTGGGCCGGGCGGCCGTCAAGGGAGTAGATCCCTACCTGTTCAATGGTCGCCTTGCCGTTGCCGTACCTGTTTTCCCCGGGATTGAGATGAAAGGGGCTCTCCTCATCTCCCGCACCGGCAGGGTGTTTCTCAAGGTTGCAGAACACCGGGTCCGTCCGGCTGGCCTTGTGGGAGTACTCCAGCATAAGCTTGTTGTAGCGGTCAATGACTTCCTGGGGAGGGCCGAACGCCTTGAGCACCCCTTTGTCGAGCAGGCACACCTTGTCGCAGTAGCGGGTGACCAGGTCGATGGAGTGGGTAACGAAGATGATGGTGATGCCCCGCTGCTGAAATTCCCTGAACTTGGCAAAGCACTTGGCCTGAAACAGGGTGTCGCCGACGGACAGGGCCTCGTCGACGATCAGGATGTCCGGCCGGACGTTGATGGCCACGGCAAAGGCCAGGCGGACATACATGCCGCTGGAATAGGTCTTGACCGGCTGATCGATGAACTCGCCGATGTCGGCAAAGGCGACAATGTCCCCGAAGCACTCGTCCATCTCCCGGCGGGAAAGTCCGAGAATCGAACCGTTGAGGTAGACGTTCTCGCGGCCGCTGAATTCCGGGTTAAAACCGGCCCCGAGTTCGAGCAGGGCGGCTATCCGGCCGTTTTTCCATACCGTGCCGGTCGTGGGCTGGAGAATGCCGCAGATCACCTGCAGCAGGGTCGACTTGCCGCTGCCGTTGCGGCCGATGATACCGATCGTCTCTCCCTTGCGCACCTCCAGGGAGATGTCGGACAGGGCCTGAAAGCGCTGGTGAAACTTTTTCCTGAAGGGATGGAAGGTCTCCCTGACCCGGTCAAAGGGGGAGGGAAAGAGCTTGTAGACCTTGCCGAGGTCCCGGACCCTGATGGACAGCGAATCGTTCATGTCGGTCTCGGCTTACAGGACATCGGCGAACTGCGGTTTGAGCTTCTGAAAAATGAGGGCCCCGGCCACCAGGACCGTCAGGCTCACCCCCCAGAAATACAGGGTATACACCGGGTGGTGCCAGAACGGGACAAAGGTGATGAACGAATCCCGGTACCCCTGGATGATGTAATAGATGGGGTTGACCTTCAGGATGGCCTGAATGCGGGGGGACATCAGGTTGATATCCCAGAAGATGGGCGTCATCCAGAAACCGACCTGGAGGATGACCCCCACCAGCTGGCCGACGTCCCGCAGGAAGACGTGCAGGGCCGAGGCGATCCAGGCGATGCCGAGGGCGAAAACGCACAGGCCGAACAGATAGTAGAGGAACTGCAGGAAATAGAGGCTGAAGGCCATGCCCTGCAGAACAATCAGGCCAACCAGGATGAACAGAAAAACCGTGTGCGTCATCAGGCAGGAGACGATCTTCACCACCGGCAGGATCTGGGACTGAAACAGGGTCTTCTTGATCAGGTTGGCGTTATTGACGACGGACGTGGTCGAGCCGTTGATGATGTCGGCGAAAACAAACCAGGGCGCAATGCCGGCGGTCAGCCAGACCACGAAGGGCACATCGTGCATGGGCTGGGCCTTGAAGCCGACGCTGAAGACGAACCAGAACACCGCGATCATCACCAGCGGCCGGACAAAGGTCCAGATCGAGCCGAGAAAGGAGCCGATGTAGTCGGAGGCCACTTCCCTTCTGGCCATGGTCCAGATCAACTGCCGCTGGCTGTGCAGCAGTCTGAGGAAATTAATAAATCTCTGCCCGATCCCCATTTGCCATCCTATCTGTGAGCCAGAAAATGGTAATCGACGCCATAGCAGGCCACGGCCGTTGCCCCGAACAGCATGATCCCCCTGACAAGCCATGGATTTTCAAGCCATTGCGCCACCCGGAGATCGTGCCGGGACGCGGTCGAAAAAAGAAGACCCAGCCACATGCAATAGACCAGAACGACATCTGAATTCCAGCTCGAGTAACTGAATGAAAACAGCACCAGGCCCCCAGTCAGCAGGGCCAAGACCGCGGGCGCGTGAGCGGTCGAAACCGTGGCCTTGTAGATATAATGGACGAGCAGGGCCAGCACGGACCCGATGAATATCAACCCCAGCAGTCCATGATCCATGAGAAACTGAAAAGGAAGATTATGGGTATGCCCGCCGGGAAAAAAAGGCCAATCGCCGACTTCTCCCCTGGGAATGGTCCGGTACAGGGTGCTGCTGAACCCATAGCCGAGGAGCAGTTCCTTGCGGATGAGCCCGGCGGTGTAGTCAAACATTTCCAGGCGGACGGTGACCGCATGGACAGCGGGAAGGTACTTCTCGATGAACGGTTTGACCGGGGTAAGGAACAACCACAGCACCGGGACCAGAACCGTACTCATCGCCGCGGCCATGTACAGAAAATATTTCCGGCGCAGCCATGCGAGGTGAAAAAGGGCGAATACGGCCATGCTGATGACCGCGGCCAACTGGCTCGACTCGGACGTGCTCATAAAAATGGCGGCCAGCGACAACGCCCCTACCAGAACGGCCGCTGCCGTGCATGGAGAGCTCCGGCCCCAGAGAAGGCCTATGCTGCCCCACATCAGCAGCAGTTGCCAGAAGGCCAGATTTTTATCGTGCCATTTTGACAGGTCCGTGTCCAACGGCGTGAGGAAGGCGAGATTCCGCTGGACCGCAAATCCGTTGCACTGGAGGATATACAGCCCGGAAAGGAGCAGACAGGTAGCTGCCAGGCCCCAGCGCAGAACAATCCTGTCGGTTTCGGACAGGTTGAGGAGGGCCAGGACGATGATGGATGAAAAAAGCAATCTGAATTGCGCAGCTACCAGCCAGGACACATTGGCATGGTTCGAAGGCGGAAACAGAACGCTTGCCAGGGTCAGGGCCAGGTAGGACCAGAAAAGGGCGATAAGCGCCGGACGATACCCCGGCAGCCTGACCATGCTCAATCGCGGCAGCGCCAGGAAAAGAAGAACAAGAAAAACGAGATCCCCGTACTTGTCCTGAAGCTGCGCATTCAAAAAAACATAGGCGGTGAAAACAAAAAAAATCGCCAGGCACAAGACCGCGGCGACAATTTTTTGTATCGCTCCGTCATTTTCCATGAACACCTTCCCCGAACGCGGCCGCATCCCCTAAGCCCGGCTCCGGCCGGAACAATCGATGTGCCGCGGCAATGCGTGATCCGCCCCCTAACTCTCGTCCCGGCTCCTTTCGTCCCCGGGGCTCCCGGCAGTGTACCACTCCTGACAAAAAAACGCATCAGCGAAGAGGCAGGCCCCGCGCTTCCCGCTGCGGCAAAGACCCGGCGCGGGATGTTCAGCGGCGGCGAAGAAAAAATCCGGCGGCAGGGAGCGGGACACCCGACAGGCCGGAGATACCCTTTTCACGCCCGGGAATACGTTTTTTCACGATATTCGGGCACGATGTTTTTCAGATGCTTTTTCAGCAGATCCACATCCCGGGAAATAACGGCCTGCTCCAGCCGAACAAATTCCTCTTCCAGCCACTGCCAGTCGAACTGCCTGCAGTTGGCCAGCAGCAACTTTTCATGACCCGTGGGCTTGAGGTCCTCGCTTTCGTGGAGGATTTCCTCGAACAGCTTCTCTCCCGGGCGCAGGCCCGTGTAGACGATTTGAATATCCTTGTCGGGCACCAGGCCGGAGAGGCGGATCATCTGCCGGGCCAGATCGCGGATCAGGACCGGCTCGCCCATGTCCAGGACAAAAATTTCCCCGCCCTGCCCCATGGCTCCGGCCTGCAGAATCAGGCTGACCGCCTCGGGGATGGTCATGAAATAACGGGAAATATCGGGATGGGTCACGGTGACGGGGCCGCCCGCTTCAATCTGCTTCTGAAACAGGGGGACCACGGACCCGGTCGATCCCAGCACGTTGCCGAACCTGGTGGTGATATACTTGGTGGCGGAGCGCGTTTTCAGATTCTGGCAGTAGAGCTCCGCCACCCGCTTGGTGGCGCCCATGACATTGGCGGGGTTGACGGCCTTGTCGGTGGAAACCAGGACAAAACGGTCGACGCCGTAATGGTCGGCGGCATCGGCCACCACCCTGGTGCCGAAAATGTTGTTGCTGACCCCCTCGGCCGGATTGAATTCCAGCATGGGCACATGTTTGTAGGCGGCGGCGTGAAAAACGATATGCGGCCGGAACTGTTTGAACACCCAGTTCACCCTGTCCCTGTTTTTCACGTCGCCCAGGATCGCCTCCAGGGACAGGTCCGGGTTGTGCTGCCGCAGCTCGTACTCGATATCGTAGAGATTGTTTTCCGAGTGCTCGAGTATGATGAGCCTGGCCGGATGCTGATCGGCTATCTGGCGGCACAGCTCCGAGCCGATGGAGCCCCCGCCTCCGGTAACCAGGACATTCCTGCCCCGCAGGTATCCGGCGATGGCATCATAATCAAGGCTGACGGGTTCCCGGCCGAGGAGGTCCTCAACGGTCACGGCGCGCAGTTGAGCGGCGTCCACGGGCATGCCGGACATTTCGAAAACCGAAGGCAGGGTTTTGCACTGCACCTGTATCCGGCTGCACTCCGCCACCAGGCGCTGGAGGATTCTTCTGCCCGCGGAGGGCATGGCGAGCACCACCAGTTCAGCCTCGGTGGCTTCGACTACTTCGGCAAGATCATTGGTGCCGCCGACAACCCTGATGCCGTGAACCTCCCTGTCCTGTTTCCGGGGATCATCATCGACAAACGCCAGAACCTGGTATTCGACGCGGTGCAGGAGGTCCCGGGCC
>Ga0209614_1000191_pt1 | contig 57499 bp, 56 predicted proteins | sample BlaSprsedimmetaG_FD_185484 | JGI IMG/M metagenome (GOLD analysis project Ga0209614, IMG submission 185484) | Hot spring sediment bacterial and archeal communities from California, USA to study Microbial Dark Matter (Phase II) - Blank Spring... ...
TTTTCTGAGAGGTCGCGGTCTCCCGTTTACGGGTAGGCACAATCTGTTTGGTTTCAGGGTCAAGTCGGCCAATACACTTACGCCTGGCCCGGGACTGCTTTTTTTCTTTATCCCAGTAGGAGATCGACTCATAAGCGTAAGTGAAACCGGTTTTCTTGTTCGTCTGATACACAATGGCAGCCATGGGCAACTCCTCCGTTTCATCGTTACAACACTGTAGCGCATAACGAGGTGTAGTGCAAGAGAAATTGCGCTTATTCTTTTAATATTCAGCAGTTTATGTCGTTTTCATCGTCATAATTCCCGGGAAGCGGGGTTATAGAGTACAATAACACCGAAGAATCAAATAAAGGCGAAAATCCTATAAAATAGCTTAAATATCAAGCTATCAGGGCAAAGTGGCCTGATAATATAAATGTTGGGCGTCAAAATAAGGATTATTCAAGCAATGAAAACTGCAAAACAACCAATTGTCACATCATCAAAGGATAGCCATGGTGACCAAATACCAATAGAAATTCTAAAGAGATTTTATGGCGAGCTTCCTGATCCATGGGAATTATGCCCTTTACACAAAATGCTTTACATGCTCTTCAAATCGGCACAAGGCGCAACTTGAGCGGAATCAGGAAAATCAAAGAAGCTCCCCCTTGGACAAGGTTTACCGCTATGTTCCTGTTTCCTTTTGAAGGTAATAATTTTTTTTCGAGGTATTGTCAAAAACAAAGCCTTGCCCTGCAAAAAAGACGCGGCTTACAATCTTGCATACAGGAAACGCAAAAAAACGACACGGCAAGGCCAAAATTCCGGCCAGGGCAGTTACAGAAACAAAGCCAGGGCAAAAGGTGAAGATTGTTTTCGTCAGGCATCGGCATAAAAGAGACTGCCTGGCTATCATCTCTACCAAGACTGGTCTGGCAAATGAGGAGGTCGTCAGAATCTATGGCAAGAAATGGGATATCGAGGGGTTTCCCAAAATAGCAAAACATCACCTGGTTTACAAAAAATTGACAGCCCCACAAGCAGCCGCGACATAAATGTTTCCTTGACTCAAAAATCCGAAAGGTGTAGCTAAACTGAAAATTCCACCGGCTTTCGTCATTACCGAAGCGTCGTTTCGCAATGACGAATTCAAAAACGCGAATTTTACCAGAAAACCGGGCTTCAGCCATGTTTGCCAACTTATGTGATTACCGAGCTTTGATCCTTGTTCTGCTCGTCCTACTTGGTCCGAGCACCACGCCGGCGGCGGACCCGTCCGATTACAACTTGAGCCAATGCCTGGAACTGGCGCGGCAGAACCACCCCCGAATCAAGCTGCAGCAGTTCAGACTCCGGCAGGCGCAAGAACTGAGCCGGGCCGCAAAGACCGAATTTCTGCCCCGGCTTGATGCCGGCTATTCGTTTCTGTACCGTGACCGGATCAATGCTTACGATATCGGTGGCTACAGTTTTCCCGCCAATACCCACGATGCCTATAATCTGAATGTAACCCTGACGCAGCCCCTCTTCTCCGGTTTCAGTCTCATCGAAAATTTTCGTCTGCGCCGGCTCGGCATCAAACAGGCTCAGGCCGAGGCGGAACTCGCCCACCTCGAAATCACCTACGAAACCACCGCCGCCTACTTCGAGTATCTCAAGCAACTCAAATTCACCGACACCGCGGACCGCACGGTAGCACGTCTCGAAGCCCAAGCCCGCGACGCCCAGCTCTTTTACGACCATGAGCTGATTCCTTTAAGCGACCTGCTCTACTCCAGGGTGAAACTGAGTCAGGCCCGCCAACAGCGACTTCGAGCCGAAACCGCGGTCAGCCTGGCCCGGGCCCGGCTCGCGACCATCATGCAGATTGAACGCGACCGCAGCTTCACGATCAGCGACGAACCTCATCGCCGCCCTATGAATTTCTCCCTGCTGCAGGCGACCGAACTGGCCCTAAAACTGCGGCCTGAGCTGAAACTCGCCAATTACGCAATCGCCTCGGCCGGACATCACCTTAAACTTGAACAAGGCAAATATTATCCGACGCTTACCTTGCAGGCTGAACATACGCGCATGGGTAATCAATCCAGCCTCGACGGCGACGGCATCACCTCGACGCCCCACAATACCACCATCGCCGTGGCTGCCGGCTGGCGACTCTGGGACTGGGGCGAACGCGGCCATCAGATCGAGCACGCCCGGGCGGCCGCGGCTGAAGCCGAACAGGCCCTGAAACAGGTAAGTGATGAAATCGCCCTAGAAATCAAGCACAATTATGAAAACGCCGCCACCTCTTTTCAAAATATCGCCACGGCGGCCGACGAGGTCGAGCTGGCCCGGGAAAATTACCGGGTCACCCAGCTCCGGTACCGCAACCAGCTCAGCACCGCCACCGAAATTCTCGATGCCCAGGCGGCCCTGACGGAAGCCGAAGCCGGATATTTCAACGCTCTTTACGAATATAACCTCCTGCTGGCGGCCCTGGCCCGGGCGGCAGGGGTCGAAAGCTGGCACGCCATGGCCAGGCCTGCGACCCAATAACATTGATTTTTTTGCCGCAGCGGTTATCATTTTAAGATAAACGACGAAACCACGCGGGCCCGGCTGACGGCGCCCCCCCCTGACGAGGTGACATCATGAAAAGACCTTTGTCTATCCTCTACAAAAAGGAGTGGTGGGTGATCTTTTTCATTCTTGGTTTTTTTCTGATCAACTACCCAATCATCCATATCTTCAACAAAGATCTGATCATTTTCGGCTACCCACTTTTTTTCCTGTATCTGATCATCGGCTGGTTTCTTTCAATTATCGTGATCGTGATTTACGTCTGGCTCTCCGGCCAGACGGGAAGCTGACAAGACACTTTGACCAACACCAAACCGGTGGGGCCCTCTTCCGGCCCTTCACCCACCATGATTTCGGCGTTTTTATAAGCGAAGGAGATAAAAACCATCGACTGCACGCCCCGTTACCTGCTGATCGCTACCATCGCCCTGAGCTATCTGCTGCTCCTTTTCGCGGCAGCTTACTACGCCGATCTGCGTAAACTTAAAGGGAAAAGCATTGTTTCAAATCCCTATATCTACGCCCTGACACTGGCGGTTTACTGCTCTTCCTGGACCTTTTACGGCAGCGTCGGCGAAGCCGCCAACAGCGGCTTTAAATTCATAACCATCTACATCGGCCCAACCCTGGCCGCTTTTTCCTGGGGCTTCATTCTGCGCAAGATGATCCGCGTCAGCCGGGAAAACAACATCACCTCGATCGCCGACTTTATCAGTTCGCGCTATGGCAAATGCGCCCGCCTCGGCGCCATCGTCACGGTTCTCGCCATCATCGGCATCATGCCCTATATCGCGCTGCAACTTAAATCGATCTCGACAACCTTTGATATCCTGGTCCATCCCGAGCTCCGTCCCGGAAGCCAGTCCGTCCCGGGCAGCTTTCCCCACGAACATCCCTTCTATTTCGGCACGGCATTTTACATCTCCATCGTCCTCGCGATTTTCGGCTCCCTCTTCGGAGCGCGCTATCTCGATGCTGCGGAAAAACATGAAGGGATGGTCGCCGCCGTCGCCCTTGAATCAATCGTCAAGCTGCTGGCTTTTTTCAGCGCCGGCCTCTTTGTCACCTACGGCCTGTTCGACGGCTTTCAGGATATTTTAGGCCAAATCGCGGCTCATCCGGTTCACCAGAAGCTGCTCCTGATCAACACCTCGCCGGACAACAGCTACCAGTCATGGTTGACCATGGTGATTCTCTCCATGGCGGCCGTCCTCTTTCTCCCGCGCCAGTTTCATATCGCCGTCATCGAAAACCAGGAGGAAAAACATATCCGGAAAGCTATGTTCATGTTTCCCCTCTATCTTTTTCTGATCAATCTGTTCGTCATTCCGATCTCTTTCGGCGGCCTGCTCGAAATCGGCGGGCCGGCCTCGATCGCCGACACTTACGTCCTGACCTTGCCCCTGCTCCACTCCCAGGAAGCTTTGTCGATATTTGTTTTTATCGGCGGCCTTTCGGCCGCCACCGGCATGGTCGTGGTTTCCTCGGTCACCTTGAGCACGATGCTGCTCAATCATCTGGTCATGCCCCTGCTGCTGCTGCTGAAAATCAAGGCCGACATCTCCGACTGGCTGATTCATATCAAACGCCTCGGTATTTTTGTCGTGATCTTTCTCGGCTATCTCTTCTTCCGCCTGAGCGGGGACTCGTACATGCTGGTCAACATGGGCCTGATCTCCTTTTCTGCGGCCATTCAAATGGCCCCCGCCCTGATCGGCGGCCTTTACTGGAAAAAAGGCACCCGCTATGGAGCCATCGCCGGCATGCTCCTGGGTTTTTCCTCATGGTTTTACACGCTGATGATTCCCGCGATCATCTACTCCGGCTGGCTGCCGGGCTCCATCTTACTGAACGGCCCCTTTGACCTCTGGTGGCTCAACCCAATTGAACTTTTCGGCCTGAGCGGCTTCGACTGCTACTCGCATTCCCTGTTCTGGTCCCTGTCAAGCAATGTCACGGTCTATGCCGCGGTTTCCCTGATCGGCTCCCAGGACGAAATCTGCCGCCGGCAGGCGGAAAAATTCGTCGATGTCTTCAAACCAACGATTGATCGTTTTGTCCATGAAAAACGCTACGCCAATTTCCCGGCCCTTTCGGAGATTGAAAAAATGATGAGCCGTTTTATCGGCAAAGCCCGGGCCCGCAAGGTTCTGGTCAATTTTTTCAAGAGTGAGGACTATGACGCCCGGCTCCCGGAAATGAACGATCAGGAGCGCATGCGCCTGGCCGCCGAGGTCGAAAAAAGCATCGCCGGTTCGGTCGGATCCTCGGCCGCCCGGATTATCTGCGAAAATTACATGAAGGCTCTGGGCTCGGAAATGGAAAATGTTTTTGACATTTTCGGCAAAATCTCACTCTCCCTGGAAGCCAGCCAGGAGGAACTGCAGCAACGCATCAAGGAACTGTCGGTTCTTTACGAAGCCAGTCGCATGATCGCCGCCTCCCTCGATCCGCAACAGGTGATGCGGGACATTCTTGATCTGCTGGCTAATAAATTCAATATTGACAACTGCTCGGTACGCATGCTCGATCGGGACGGCTTGCTGCGCATCAAGGCCCAGCGGGGGTTAAAACCCGAGTTTGTCGAGGCGGCGGAACGCCGCCCGACCATGGAATGTTATTCGGGCGAATGTTTTCTCACCGGCAAGGTCATTCACATCAGCGATACCAGCCGAATCAAAAAACCGATTTCCACCAATCTGATCACCGGCCAGGGCATCAAGTCCTTTGTTCAGGCCCCGATCTTTTCGGAAAATGAAATCATCGGCGTCCTGAGCGCCTCTTCGATGAAAGAGAAGGGCTATTTTTCCGACAAGTTCATTGAACTCTTTCAGATTCTGGCCCAGCAGCTCGGCGTCGCCATCAGTACCGCCCGCCTTTACGATCAGCTGGCCCGTTTTAACCGACAGCTGGAAGCCAAGGTAGCCGAACGCACGATCGAGCTGGAACAGAAGTCGCTGGAACTGAGCGAGGCCAATCGCGAGCTGAAAGAGCTCGACCGCCTCAAATCGGAATTTCTCGCCAACATGTCGCATGAACTGCGCACCCCGATGAATTCGATCCTCGGTTACACTCAGCTGCTGCTCGACGAAATCGACGGAGCCATCAACCCGGAACAGCGCGAGAGCCTGAAAACCGTCGAACGCAACGCCAACAATCTGCTCTCCCTGATCAATGACGTTCTCGATCTTTCCAAAATCGAAGCCGGCAAAATGACCTTGAATCTGCAGCTGCTCTCGCTTGACCCGATCATTGAAGAAACCAGAACCATTCTCTCGCCCTTGTTCGAGAATAAAAAACAACATTTTTTTCTCGAACAGGAGAAAGATCTTCCCCAAGTTTTCGGCGACGCCGAGAAACTGCGTCAGATTCTTATCAACCTGCTCAATAACGCGATTAAATTCACCGCGCCCCAGGGCCGAATTACCCTGGAAATCGGGGTGCTGCGGGAAACTCCGCCCGCCGGCCTTGATCCTGAAAAAAGATATGTCCGTCTGGCCGTCAAGGATAACGGTATCGGCATCAAGGAAGAAAACCTGGAAAAACTTTTCGGCGAGTTTGTTCAGCTCGACGGTTCGGCCAGCCGTCAGCATGGCGGCACCGGCCTGGGCTTAAGCATCACCCGGCGCCTGGTCGAGATGCACCACGGTATAATTGAGGTCGAAAGTCGCTTTGGCGAAGGTTCTACCTTCACCTTTTTCATTCCTGCGGCGCCGGAACAACTTGATCTTTAAAAAAAGGAGCCGATAGAGATGGAAAAAGCGTACACCGTCCTGGTTATCGAGGACAATGACGACAACCGCCGACTGGTTCTCAAGATTCTCGGACACAAGGGTTTCAACGTGGTCGGAGCCATCGACGGCAAGGAAGCCCTGGAGCGGCTGCGACAGGGCAAACCGGATCTGATTTTGATGGATATCAACCTGCCCGGCATGGACGGCTATGAGCTTACCCGGCGAATTCGCAAGATCCCGGGCTTTGCCGAGCTGCCGATTGTCGCCCTGACGGCCCACGCCATGGTCGGTGACGAGGGGAAAAGCCTGGCCGCCGGCTGCAATGCCTATATCACCAAACCGATCAATGTCCACAACTTTCCGGAAACCATTGCCGCCATCCTCAAGGAGAATCTGTCATGAATGGAACTATTCTGATAGTTGACGACAATCTCGACAATGTCAATCTTCTGAAAAAGGTTCTGGACAAAGCCGGCTATCATACCATCTGCGGCTACAACGGAGAGGAGGCCGTCCGTCTGGCCCGAGAGAATTTTCCCGATCTGATTCTCCTTGATATCATGATGCCGGTCATGGATGGTTTCGAAGCCTGCGCCATTATCCGAAGCGATGAAATAACCAGGGACATTCCGATTCTCATGCTGACCGCCAAACAGGAAATCAGCGACAAGGTCAGGGGGCTGGAAATCGGGGCTGATGACTATATTACCAAACCCTTTCATCTCCAGGAACTCCTGGCCCGCATCAGATCCAGGCTCAAGCTTACCGAGAACCACCAGCGCAAGGTCGACCAGGAAAAGCATAGAGCCTTGAGCCGAATGGTTCAGGGGGTTGAGCATGAAATCCGCAACCCGGTGGTTTCCATTGGCGGTTTTGCCCGCCGCATGCTCGAAGAAATGCCCGACGATGACCGTAAAAAAGCTTATGCCCGCATCATTCTCAAAGAAACCGAACGACTTGAACAGATGGTCAAGGAAAGCGCCGCGCTGCAGAAACTGGCCGAAGGCGATGAAGAGTGCGTGGACATTCATCTGCTTCTCGATGAAGCCCTGAGTCAGTGCAAGGTTCTCGGGGAACAACAACAGGCCACGGTGACAACGGACTACGACTCCAACCTGCCGCCGCTGATGCTGCACCGCGGCAACATGCTGATCGCCTTTGTTCAGCTCATCGGCAATGCCTTTGAAGCCCTGAACAAAAACGGCAAGCTGACGGTTAAAACCCTGCGTGACGAACAGGCCGGAAAACTGCTGATCCGCATCATTGATGACGGTCGCGGCATCTCCCGGGAAGATCTAAAACACATTTTCGACCCGTTTTTCACCAGCAAGATGTCCGGCTCCGGCATGGGTCTGCCGATGGCTAAAAAAATAATCGAAGAACATCACGGCGCCATCGCCATTACCAGTCGGCCGGGAGAAGGAACCTGCGTTACTATCTGCTTGCCGCTGCCGGCCAAAGAGGCGGCTGTCCCAGCCTGAGCCGGACAAATCACGACTCCGCAGAAATAATTAATGGAGGCGCCCGGCCATAGCGAATTCACAGGCCCCGACCCTTCCGCCGGCATATTACAAGGCCTTTTCAGCATGAAAAACGAGAAAAGGAATCGATAAGATAAGAGTAACCTGTTTACTGGTAGATAAAACCCGTTTAATTTGCGGGATACGCTCCCGCATGAGATTATCGACGCGCATGAATCTAGAAAAGAAGTCAAAAGGTCAACCGCTCTTCACACTCTGCCGGGAGGTTAAAAATGCCAAGTTGCCGATCCTTTTTTATCAGCCTCGCGTTTCTCAGCCTGATTTTTCTTTTTTCCGGTTGCGCCGGGAATCAGTCGGGGCGGATTTACCGACACCACGAAGCCCAGAGATCATTAAGTGTCTATTACGGTACGATTCTCGAACTGCGGGAAGTGACCATCGAGGGTGAAAATTCAGGGGCCGGCGGCGTCTTAGGAGGCATCACCGGCGGGATCGCCGGCAGCACCATCGGCTCCGGTCGGGGCCGGGTTCTGGCCACCCTGGGCGGAGCCCTGGCCGGAGCCGCGGCCGGCACCCTGCTCGAGCAGGAAAGCACCACCAAAGCGGCCCTGGAATTCACCATCGAACTCGATAACGGGCGCCTGTTGGCCATCGTCCAGGAAAACGATGGCCATTATCGGGTCGGGGATCGGATTCGCCTGCTGGAATCCGAAAACGGCACCTGGCGCGTCCGCCAGTAAGCTACCGGTAACCTTTTCTTACCGGCACGACAGGATTCCGGGAGCGCTCAAAATTACGCTGCCGGAGATTGCCGCGTTCCCGGGTCTGGTAGCTGCGCTCCAGGGTTTCAGAGCTCTTCCTCGCCGATGACGGCGGAGCGCCGCTTTTGTCTTCCCGGGTCGGCGGCGGATTCTGCCGGGAAATCACCCGCGACGATGGCGCTGAGGTCCGCACCGCGCCGCCCCGCTCCCGCGAAATTCCGGAACCTTCAGGCTCGGAGCGGCCCCGATCCTTTCCCAACCGGTCTTTCACCGGCGGGCGCCGTTCCACTTCCGGTTTTTTCCGAGGCTCGACCAAGGGCTGCCAACCGGAACCGGTCCGGGTCTCCCAACCGTTATCCCTCTTACGATGAACCCTGCCGAGACGATCGACAAACACATCATTGCGCTCTCCCCGACGTGGACTGGGAATTCTGAACGTTCGCGGGGCCGCGTCCGTTTGTGTACGCCAACGCGGCATATTTTTACGGCTGTGATAGAAGTTGATCCAGCCGCGGTTTAGACGGCCATAATGATAGGCCATGTCATAACCCCGGCGATAACCATGACGGTAACCATCGTGGTACCCCCGATAATGAGCCGGCCCCCACCAGCTGCCTCGATACCAGCCCCGCCCGAAAGAAAAAGGGTAAGGCCCCCGACCGTAACTGAAGCCGAAACTCCAACCGCTCCAGGAACCGTAACGAACATGATAGCCCCAGGTCTGCGGCCGGGGATAATACCAGTTTGAGTACCAGCCGGAATAGGCATAACCGGTACCATAGACCACGGTGTCATAACACAGATAGGTGTGATTATAGCCGAAAGTGTAACCGAAGCAAACCTCTTCCGGAGTCACGCCGTAGATTCTGACAAAGGTTACATTGTAAAGAGGATTATCCGGGGGGATGCTGTAAATCTCAGCCGGAATCGACGCAGCCACGCGCCAGGGACCGGTAGCCTTGGCGGCGACAAACCAGACCGCATCGTCACAGGCGAAATAGCTGCGCTCGGCATAGATTACCGGGGTCGCCGTGTTGACGGCATACATCATCCGCGTCCCGGCAATCGTCTCGAAACAGGGCTCTCCGTCATATTCGACCACGAGCTCGGCTTTTTCCCGGTCAATCCGGGCGGTCTCGGGAATCTGGGCGGCCAGGGCCGCCTCACGGGCCGCCTCGGTCCCCGGAACCGCGTACAGGACCGTCGCCACTTCCGAATCCTCGGGAATGGCGGCAAAAGCGGCCGGTAATTCATCTCCGGGAACATGACGCCAGACGCCGTTCTCAAGTTGAGCGCCGGCAAACCAACGCCCGGCCAACAGAACATAGTAAAGCCGATTTTCCAGCGAAAGCAGAACATCGCTGTCTGAATTACTCAGATAGAGCAGGCTGGTGCCCTGAACCGGGCTGAATTCAGGCCGGCCCAGACTTGAAATCAGCTCGGTCGCTTCCGTGGCGACCACGATTTTCGGTGGCGGTCCCGGCTGAAAATCATCATTTGGGTCATACAAATCGTCCGGCTCCAGCGCCGGGGCCCGGGCCGCGACGCGAGCCGGCACCGAAGTCGCAAGCCGCCACTCACCCTCAAGCGCGGCGGCCCGGTACCAGGTATCGCGATCGGCATAAAGATAATATTGTTTTTCCTCGGGCAGCAGCAGAATCGTAAAAGGGGTATTGATCACTCGCAGCAAAGCCCCATCATCCTCGCTTACCAGACGAGGCTCCCCGTCGATACTGACCAGAATCGCGGGCTCCGCCATAAAGATTATACGGGGTGGATCATGCTTGATTTTTTCCGCCATCCGGCCATGCACGGCCTGACTTTCAAGCGTGGCCAGCAGCTGATCCAGGCTTAAGGGCAGCTCCCAGCCGGGCACTTCCTCAAGCAGTAACGCATTAAAATGCTTGAATTTTTCTTCATCAAGACCGGGAAGGCGCAATTCTTCGAGACTCAGGTCGCGCAGCACCGCCAGGCGCTCTTCATAATCCACCTCCAGCCTCGCGGTAAACCAGATCGCGCCAAACATTTCCTCCGCCGCCGCATCGTCCTCAAGCAGGATCGCGGCCCGACCTCTGAGAACATTCTCGCTCAGGCTCTCCGGCTGAGGCTGATAAATAATAATACGGGTCTGGCCGGCCTCGATCTCCCGAGGCCATTCTACCGCCGCTCCGCTCGAAACTAGCCCTCCCCAAGCACTCAGAAAAAAAATTAAGGTCATCAGAGTCTTGATTTTTTCACGGTATTTGAGCATAATCAACCCCCTTGAAAAGTCTGGTCCGACTGAAAAACCATGCACCGTCTGCAAACCGCCGCAAACCGGTGAACATTTTGCACCACCGGTCCAAACGCCTGCCAGCCGGAACCTTGCCCTGAAAAAAACTAGCCCCTCGACCCTCTGAAGCCTGAAGGAAAAGGTGAAAACCATGCAACTTTCTTTCAAACAACGTCGCCTCTGCCATTTTCATGGCAACCGCATCTATTATGCCGCAGGCTGGCGCGGTCCCCTGGAAGCTCTGGGTTTGACTTCAGGGAAGGCCTGGGACCGTCTCGACCCCGGGAAACTCGTTACCGGCAGCCGCCGGACCAATGTCTACCTGGCAGATCTGGGGGATGGGCGTCGCGTCTATTTCAAACGCCATCTGCTTTTCGGCAAACCTTTTCGTTTCTTCCTGCGCCCGAGTACGGCGGCCGTTGAGCTTTTCAGTTACAAGACCATGAAGGAACTCGGCATTCCCGTCGCCGAACCCGTCGCGATCGGCGAGATCCGACGCTGGGGTTCCCTGTTCGCGGCCTGCATCGTGACCCGGGAGATTCCCCAAAGCCTGACCCTGAAGGATTATGCCCTGACCCACTGGCTTGGCCTTTCGCCCCAGGCGAAAGGCCAAGCCAGGGAAGCCCTGACAAACCTGATATGCCGTCATCTGCGCCTCATGCACGACGCCGGTTTTTTCCATTTCGATCCCAAATGGCGCAACCTGCTGGTACGCCCGGAGAGTTCCGGGAAAATCGCCGGAGTCTGGTGGATCGACAGTCCCAGAGGCAACCAGCTGCCCGCCTGGCTACATGACTACGGTCGCGTCCACGACCTGGCCAGCCTCTGCCGGATGGCCCTTTTTTTCCTGAGCCGAAGTCAGCGCCTGCGCTTTCTCCATGACTACTGCGGGCCCTCGGTCTCTCGCCGCAGGATAAGAAAACTGGTTCTGCAAATCGACCGCCACCTGCAACGCAATCCACCCAAACCGATACAACCGAGCTGCGCATCGACGACCAGCTTGTTCTGACTATACTATCCCAGACAACCTCGAATGGCAAATCAAAAACCATCCCTGGACTTTGCCGGTAAGCGGCAAAGCTGATAATCCCTTCTGGCCTCTCCAGCCGACCTCACAGACCAAAAAAGCCCGCCGGCGGAAATTTTCCACCGACGGGCTTTAAAACCCTCAAAAAAACCTGAAAAACGAACCCCCAACGGGAACTACGGCTTACATCATGCCGCCCATGCCGCCCATGCCGCCCATGCCGCCGGGCCCGGGCATGCCGCCGCCCATCGGCGCATCATGCTTTTCCGGTTTTTCAGCAATCATGGCTTCGGTGGTGATCATCATACCGGAGATGCTGGCCGCGTTCTGCAGAGCCGTACGCGCGACCTTGGTCGGGTCGATAATTCCGGCTTCAATCATGTCCGTATACTCGCCGGTCGCCGCGTTAAAACCAAAGGCGCCCTTCTCATCCTTGAGGCGAGCCACCGCCACTGAACCTTCCTGGCCGGCGTTGTTGGCAATCTGGCGCAGCGGTTCTTCAATCGCGCGGCGGACAATATTGACCCCCATTTTCTCATCGTGAGTCATCTCACCCATATCGTCAAGGCTGGCACCGGCGCGCAGCAGGGCTACGCCGCCGCCAGGCACGATACCTTCCTCGACCGCGGCGCGAGTCGCGTTCAGGGCATCCTCCACCCGATCTTTCTTTTCTTTCATTTCAGTCTCGGTCGCCGCCCCGACATTGATCACGGCCACCCCGCCGATCAGTTTGGCGAGACGCTCCTGCAATTTTTCGCGATCATAGTCGGAAGTCGTATCTTCAACCTGGGAACGAATCTGCTTGACCCGACCCTGAATCATATCCTGAGAACCGGCGCCATCGACAATCGTGGTGTTATCCTTGTCGATGTGAATCCGCTTGGCCTCGCCCAGATCCCCCAAGGAAGCCGACTCAAGCTTGAGACCGATCTCCTCGGAAATCACCTGCCCGCCGGTCAGCACCGCGATATCTTCGAGCATCGCTTTCCGACGATCACCAAAACCGGGAGCCTTGACGGCCACACAGTTCAGGGTGCCACGCAGTTTGTTGACCACCAGGGTGGCCAGAGCCTCGCCGTCGACATCCTCGGCGATCAGCAGGAAAGGACGACTCATCTTGGCAATCTGCTCAAGAATCGGCAGCAGATCCTTCATATTGCTGATTTTTTTGTCATGAATCAGAATATAAGGATTGTCAAGCTCGGCAATCATCTTCTCGGTGTCGGTGACAAAGTAGGGAGAAAGATAGCCGCGGTCGAACTGCATGCCTTCCACCACGTCAAGCGAGGTGTCCATGGACTTGGCTTCTTCAACCGTGATCACGCCTTCCTTGCCGACCTTGTCCATGGCTTCGGCGATAATGTTGCCGATGGTGGCATCGCCGTTGGCGGAAATGATTCCGACCTGAGCGATATCCTTATGGGTTGCGGTCGGCTTGGACATCTCGCCCAAGGCGGCAATCAGTTTCTCCACGGCCCGATCAATGCCGCGTTTGAGCTCCATCGGGTTAGCCCCGGCGGCGACCATTTTCGAACCTTCGCGGTAAATGGCCTGGGCCAGAACCGTCGCCGTGGTGGTGCCGTCTCCGGCGACATCACTGGTCTTGCTGGCGACTTCCTTAACCAGCTGAGCTCCGATATTTTCGAACTTATCCTCCAATTCGATTTCCTTGGCCACCGTAACCCCATCCTTGGTGATGGTCGGAGAGCCGAAAGACTTGTCGATAACCACGTTACGACCTTTGGGACCCAGCGTAACCTTAACCGCGTCAGCCAGAATATTGATGCCGTTCAGAATCGCCTGACGGGCTTCCTGATCGAATTTAATCATTTTTGCAGCCATGGTAAATCATCCTCCGAAATAATTGCGGACCCTTGTTTAACAAGCAAGTCCTGTTCGTTGAGCTTTAAGGAAACTTTATAGTTTACGGAAATATCACGCTCGCTCAGTTGAGCACCCCAAGAACATCGTCTTCACGCATGATCAGATACTCTTCGCCATCCAGCTTGACTTCGGTGCCGGCATACTTGCCGAAAAGAATCTTGTCGCCGACCTTGACATCCAGGGGATTGACTTTGCCGTCATCGCCCACTTTACCCTTCCCGGCGGCGACAACTTCACCCTGCATCGGCTTTTCCTTGGCCGCATCGGGAATGATAATGCCACCTTTGGTTTTTTCTTCCTCTTCGAGCCGTTTGACAATGATTCGATCCTGTAACGGTCTGATATTCATCGTTGTTCCTCCTGATAGATGTTGTTTTTCTAAATTAATTTTTAACCAAACCAGCCTTTAGACTGCCGGCGGCTCAATCCGTCCGCCATCTTAGCACTCAATCACCTGGAGTGCTAACAGGTGGGAATATATTCACCCGAAAATGAAAAATCAAGGGGGGCGATAAAAAAAAATTCTTTTTATCGCCTTCGAAACTTGCGCCGACAAATCCTTCCCGCTCGCCAAGCCCGTATGATTTACGGTCACTCAGACCATTAACTATTTAAAATTACTGCCATTCCAGGGGAAAGTTATAGCTGGTCAAGGACAGGTCGTCGAGATGAAAACGATGAGGTTTATGAAAACGGCTCAGGTCAAAATCGGCTGGGGCCCAAGTCAGATCGATAATTTTCAGACTCAGGCTCGAATTCAGGCGAGACTCGGCCAGATTGAGCAAGGAAAACGGCGCTCCCGCGACCAGGACGGTCAGACCATCTCGGCTGACCGCCAAGATCTCTTCGCGGCGGCGAGAAAAGAATTTCCTTTCGCGCCGTTCCAGAGGCAGCGGAATCCTGGTCAGCAACAGCGGAATAAAAGCAAAGACGCTCTGGGCCAGACCGACACCCGGTGCAGGCTTAAGCGAACGCAGACTTTTTTCATCAAGTTCGGCAGTCAAATGCACCAGGGAAAAACCCTGCTCGGCATAAAAGTCGATGGCCGCCTGGTTGGCGGCGTGGAGAAAGGGGCCGGTCGCCAGACAAAAATCATCCCTCGAGCTTGTCAACGCGCTGAAAGCCTCGAGCTGATCCAGACCATTGAGATGAAAACGACGAAAACCGGCCCGAACCAGCCGACTCAGATTTGCTCGCAACTCGGCTTCCCGCCCGGGATAGGCCAGCGGCGGCAGAGACCACTCCAGCTCCGGATAACGCCGAAAGCACTCCCTTTCCCGACCGGCGATCGCGGCCCAAACCCGGCCGTTGAGTTCCAGCGCCACCCGCCGTCCTGGCCGGCGCAAAAACGCCTGGGCTCCCGTCCAGTCCGCCAGTTTGATCAGCCAGGAAGGCGCCGAGTGCGCCGCCGGAGCCCTGGCCGCCACCTCATCCTTTTCGGCCCGGTCCTCCGACAGCCAGGCCGGCAGTCGAGCCGCAAACGACCGTGCCTGAGCCTGAACCGGTTCAGGACCACGTTCAGCGACCAGTTGCTGGCGATACCAGGCCCCTCCCCGCCGACCATACTGATCCCGGCTGCCGACCTTCACCAGCAGATCTCCGACCCGACAGGCAAAAGGCACCGTCAAGGAAAGCATGCGGGCGCCTTCCCGGACGCCTTTCTGCTCCAGACAGGGCGCTTGTCTGAGGGTAAAGGAATTATCCCGCCCGTCCCGACCCGGAGAAATTATTTTCAACCGGTCGCCGCTCTCCAGTTGCCGAGCTGTTCGCAGCCGAACTCGCATCCCCGACCCCGAACCGGGCTCGGGCTGAGCGCGCCGCAGTTTGCCGAGAACCACTCCGTTACTTGCCACCCGTCCGGGTTCGATGATCGTCGTCGAGTAACGCCCACTGAGATTGGCCGTCGTCGTCGGCCGAGCGTAGGCCTCCACTAACTCGGCGTGCAAACCTCGGCAACGAGCCGGAGAAAGTTCGCCTTCAGCTTTAATCTCATCCAGGGCCCGGCGAAAAACCCCGACCGCCACCCGAACGTACTGCGAACCCTTCATCCGGCCTTCTATTTTACATGAAGCAATGCCCAGCCGCACCAGTTCGGGAAGAAAATCGAGGGCATTGAAATCGGACGGCGAAAGGAGATAATCTTCCTTGCCGCCATGCCGATAGAGACGCCGGCAAGGCTGAGCGCAACGCCCGCGATTGGCGCTCTGGCCGCCGTAAAAACTGCTGAACTGACAGAGTCCGGCAACCGAGAGACAGAGGGCACCGAAAACGAAGCACTCCAGCTCGATCGCAGTCGTGGCGGCGATTTGCCCGATTTCGGCAAGGGTCAATTCCCGACCCAGAACCACTCGCCTGCAGCCCAGACCGGCCATGCGCTCAACCCCGGCCGCGTTATGAATCGCGAGCTGGGTTGAAAGATGAATCGGAATTTCGGGAAAATCACGGCGCAGGATTTGCGTCAACCCCAGATCCTGAACAATGACGGCATCGACTCCGCTGCGGGAAAGCGCGGCCAGGGTGCGATAGATTTCGGAAAGTTCATCGTTACGAATCAGGGTATTCAGAGCGACGAACACCTTGACCCCGCGGCGCTGGGCGAAGCCGGTCATCAGCTCCAGATCGGCCAGGGTGAAGTTCTCTGCCCGAGCTCGGGCCGAAAACTTCTTTAAGCCCAGATAGATGGCGTCGGCACCGGCATCAAGCGCCGCCATGAAGGTTTCAAAATTACCTACCGGGGCCAGCAGCTCCGGAATTTTCCGGCTCAGTTCAGGACTTGCGCCCCGAATTTCATGCGGCAGGGTCTTCATATGAGAACGATACAACCCGGATGATCCTCGGTGAAACGCCCCACCGACCAGCAACCGGCCCCAAGCGCGTTAAAGCACCGCGCCACCTCCGCGGCTTCGGCCGCAGCCACCGCCAGCAGCAACCCGCCCGAGGTCTGAGGGTCGAACAGTAAATCGCGCAACACGGGATCCACCCGCTCCGCGCCCCGCAGACGAGGGGCAAAATAATTACGATTACGGTGCCCGCCTTCCGGGAAAAGCCCCAGACCGCAAAGCTTCTCCGCCGCTTCGAGAAAAGGCAAACACGCCAGTTCAACCGCGACCCCGACCCGGTTGTCGGACACCATCTCGGCCAGATGTCCGACCAAGCCGAAACCGGTGACATCGGTGCAGGCCCGCACCGCGCGCCGCCAGGGATGGGCCTGCGTTTCCGGGGGCAGAAGGTTTAATTTCGCCATCCACTCCAGGGCCGGACGAATCTCATCCTCGCCCACAAAATCAGCTTTCAACGCCGTCGCCAGCACCCCGTTACCCAAGGGTTTGGTCAGCAGCAGAGCATCTCCGGCCTGAGCACCGAGATTACGCCAGATCCTATCCGGATGAACTTCACCCGTCACCGACAAACCATATTTAATCTCCGGGTCGTCGATACTGTGTCCACCGGCGAGCACGGCTTTGGCCTCGGCAATCTTATTCAGGCCCCCGGCCAGAATCCGGCGCAAAATCGCGGCATCGAGACATTTGATCGGAAAAGCGACCAGGTTCATCGCCGTCAGCGGCTGCCCCCCCATCGCGTAGACATCGCTGAAAGCGTTGGCCGCCGCGATCTGGCCGAAAAGAAAGGGATCGTCGACCATCGGCGTGAAAAAATCGACGGTCTGAACCAGGGCGCGGTTGTCGTCCAGTTTAAAAACCCCGGCGTCATCGGCGCCCTCGAAACCGACCAGAAGGCGCTCATCCACCGGCAAAGCCAACTCTTTCAACACGTCCGCCAGCTCCGACGGACCGATCTTCGCAGCTCAACCGGAGGCTGCGGAAAGGGTTGACAGCCTGACCCGGCCCTGCGGTACTTTATCTTTCATAAACTTTACTCACCTCATCTTGCAGCAGCCCTTCGACCTCGGCCAGGACCCGGCGCCAGCCCACGGCCTCCAGACAGAGACGGCTTTTACAGGAACGCTTACGGCAGGGACTGCAGAAAAGCGGATAGCGGACCAGACGCCAGGGAACCCCGCGGGGAGCGTTGACCTGCGGGTGCGTGGGACCGAAAATGGCGACCACCGGCGTCCCCACCGCCGCCGCCAGATGCATGGGACCGGTATCACCGCCGATAAAAAGATCGCAGGCCGCGAACATGGCGGCCAGCTCAAGCAACGACGCGGTTTTCTGGGCAACCACCACGGGCACCCGGACCAACCCGGCGATCAGCTCCACGGTTTCGCGCTCACCCGGCCCCCAGGTCAGCAACACCCGAGCGGCAAGTTTTTCGACCAGCGCGTTAATCAAACCTACATAACTGTTGCAAGGCCAGCGTTTATAAGCGGTTTTGGGACTACTGCCGGGATGCAGCACCAGCACAGGGCCGTTACCCGGCAGTTGATTAAGTTCCCACAACGATGCCGCCGCCGCTTGCCGGTGGCCGGCCGTCAACGCCAGGCAATAACGAGGTGGCCCGGCCGGCGCAACGCCCAAAAAAGACACCAGCTGCAAGGCCCGGTCAACCCGGTTCAGCTCCGCGCTGGTCGGTTTGAAACCGCGCTGATAAAAAAACTGCCCGCCCTCCTTGGCGTCCGGCCGGGCAAAACCAACCCGCTCACGGGCCCCGCTCAGCCAAGCCAGCAGGGCGCTCTTCAAAATGCCGTGCGCGTCCACGACCAGATCAAATTTCTGCGCCCGCAAAGTTTTCAGCAAAACCCACAAAGCCCTCAATCCCCGACCCAGGCGGCGGGGAGAACGCCAGCCTGCGGACCAAAGTCCCCGGTCAAAAACCAGCACCTGTTCCAATGCCGGATGCCCCTCCAGAAGCGAAGCCGCCGCCGGTTCGACCAACCAGGTAAAACAGGTTTGCGGACAAGCTTTCCGCCAGGCATTTACTGCCGGCAGGGTCCGCAGAACATCGCCGATCGCGCTCAAACGAATAATCAGAACCCGCCGATACCGACAGGGATCGGGAGTGACAGAGACCTCGGAAATTGACAAAAAACCTGCCCGGATGAGGGGATTGTAAAATTAAAGACTTCGAAACGGCCCCATACCATATTAGCCGAAAAAACGGCAAGCCTAAATCTTACGGAAAAATTTTTACCCCGGCAGTTTCAAATATACTTGACTTACGTCCGCGACAACCCTATTTAGCAAAAGACTATTCCAGAAACTTCACAGAAAACCCAAGCTCAGACAACGAGAAAACACGATAAGGATACGGAGGAGGGGGTGGCCGATAGGGAAAAAGGCTTACTGGAACGATTAAAAAGGTTCTTTCAAAGTGACCATGAAAGCCCGCCGACGGAAGCGGAACTGTTTGAAATCATCAATGCCAGCGGTGAAACCGGAGCGATTTCCGATGACACCCATGAAATGCTGAGCGGTGTCTTTCAGCTTAAGGAGACCCAGGTCCAGGAGGTCATGGTGCCGCGAACCGAATTTACCGCCATCGCGGCGGATCGCAGCCTCAGCGAGAGCATGGAAACCATCATCAAAAAGGATTTCTCCCGCTATCCGATCTTTCATCACAATCTTGATCAGATAATCGGCATTCTGCATGTCAAAGACATCCTCAAACATCTGGATCAGGATTTAAGCCTGTTGCACCCGCGCGACATCATGCGACCGGTCTATTTTGTTCCGGAAACTAAAAAGATCAGCGAACTGTTGCAGGAATTTCGACTCAAGGGAATCCATATCGCTGTCGCGGTCGACGAATACGGCGGCACTTCCGGCCTGGTAACCATCAGCGACCTGGTCGAGGAGATCATCGGTAAAATCTGTGAAGAGCATCATTCGGTCGCGGAAAGCGAGAAGCTGATCGAACAGCTTGCTGACGGCTCCTATCTGGTTAACGGCAAAACCGAAATCGAAGAGATCGAGGAGCTTTTCGATCTGGAAATCGATAATCGCGGGAAATTTGAAAGCGTTGGCGGCTTGGTGATCTTTTTAAGCGGCACCATTCCGCAAACCAAGGAAAACTTCGTCTACAAGAACCTCTCCCTGACGGTTGAAAACGCCGACAACCGTCGGGTTAAAAGGGTACGCCTGCGCCGCATCACCGAAACCGAGCCGGGCGCCGAAACCCTCGCAACCCAGCCCGTGACCGTCAATGAGGCTCAACCCGAAGAGTGGCACCAGCCGTCGCCAGGTCCCGCCGACCAGGGTCAGAACCCGCCCTCCGGCCAGTGATTCTGTTCATCTTTCTGTCGGCGGCAGCGCTGTCCAGCCTGCTGTTTTATCTCGCCTTCACCTCCACCCCTTACAGCTGGGTCTGGGCTTTCGGAGCTTTCCTCCCGTGGCTCGCCATGCTGCGCCACCACCACCTCACCCGCAAGCAGGCTGGAGCACTCGGACTGCTGAGCGGTTTTACCTTTTATTTTATCGAGCTTTACTGGGTTACCAATTCGATTGCCGGATTCACCAACCTGCCCTCCGGGCTGGTCATGTTCCTGATGATCCTGCTGGCTCTTTACATGGGAATCTGGCCGGCGTTGTTCACCTCGTTCTGGCACTGGCTGAGCCGGCATCGCGACCTCGACTCCGGCCCAGCCTCAATCTCGGCCGTGCTTACCGGGGCTGCGGCCTGGCTTTTACTGGAAGAGCTGCGCGCCCTGTTCCTCGGTGGTTTCCCCTGGCATCCCCTGGGGCTGACTCAGCTTGACAATCCCCTGGCCGCGGCCCTGTATGCCGGCGGCGGCATCCGCCTGCTTTCGGCCCTGGTCGTCGCCGGCAACCTCAGTCTTTATTTCGGCCTCGTCTTTCTGCGGAAAAAGGCCTACTTCGGACTGGTCCTCCATCTCTTGTTCGCCGCCGCCCTGATCGCCGCTCCCGGGCTGCTGTCCGACAAGAACGATCCCCACCCCCGCTCCTCTTCGACCGGATCAGGGCTTTCCTCAGCCACCCTGCGCCTGGTGGTCCTGCAGCCCAACATCGCCCAGAAGGATAAATGGCGGCCGCAAAACCGGGCCGCCATTATTGAAAAGATGCTGCGCCTGACCGAAGACAGCCTGACTTTTCGCCCGGATCTGGTCATCTGGCCCGAAGCCTCGCTCCCCCTGCTGCTGGAACCGGAAAGCGCGGTCTTCACCCGACTTGAAAAGCTGGTGCGGGACAAGCGCTTCAGCCTGATGCTCGGCGCCCCCCGCAGCCCGGCCCGCGCTTTCGGCGAGCCCCCAAAATTATATAATTCAATCTTCCTGTTCTCACCGGCAGGGGTTCAGGTTTATGACAAAATCAAGCTGGTGCCCTACGGCGAATTCACTCCCCTGACAACCCTGTTCCCTTTTATCGGCAAACTGGTGCCGGGCCTGGATTACAGCGCCGGGCGCAAACAGACCAATTTCACACTTGAACTGGCCGGCAACCCCGAGGCACCCGGGAAAACCATAAAAATCGCTCCGTCAGTCTGTTTCGAGGGGGTGTTCCCCGCCTTTACCGCGAATTTTTTCAACCAGGGCGCCGATCTTCTCGTCAACCTGACCAACGACGCCTGGTTCGGCGATTCCCCCGGCCCCCGCCAGCACCTGAAAAATCTGCGGCCGCGGGCCCTCGAAAACAACTGCTACATCGTTCGCTGCGCGATTACCGGCATCTCGGCCATCATCACCCCTCAAGGCCAATTGGAACAATGCCTTGAGCTGAACCGGGAAGGCAGCCTGGAAGCCGTCATCCAGCTGGAAAAGCAGCCCACCTTTTTCACCCGCCATCCCCGACTGCCCGTTTTGATCGCGGGACTCATGCTCCTCTTTCCCGGCTTTCGAGCCGCCCGGGACCTCCGCCGGGCCTTTTTCGCGCCGGCGGCAAAGAGCGACGAAAACCGGACCCGCAAAACAATCCCCGACGGCCGTGACAAACCTTCACCACCGGCAGACCGTCACGAAACCCGCGCTTGACAGCCGCCCACGCTTTGGTCTAAGGTGCCGCGCCATGCTGATCATTGAACCAATAGACAATCCGCCCTCGCCGGCGGCTCTTTTTCGCAGCCTGGCGGAGAAACCATGCCCGGCCTGGCTCGACGCCAATGTCGATGCGGTCGGGCTGGGACGCTTTTCCTTTCTCGCCGCCGATCCTTTCCTTAAAGTCATCGCCGTCAACGGCAAAATCATCGAAGAAAACTGCTTAAACGGCGAGCGGCGCGTCGGCAGCGAACCATTTTTCCCTTTTCTCGACCGCCTGCAGAAACGCTGGCGGCGACCCAAGGAAAGCGGCTTTCTGCCTTTCGAAAGCGGCCTGATCGGCTATCTCGGCTATGAACTCGGCCACCAGATCGAAAACTTCCCTCAAACCACGCTCAACGACCTGCAGATGCCGGACGCCTTTTTCGGCGCCTATGACGCCCTGATCGCCATCGACCATCTTGACGGCAAAGCCTGGCTGGTGTCCTCCGGCCTGCCGGAAAAAACCACCGCCGCCGCCCACCTGCGCGCGCACCAGCGCCTGGCCGAACTCCGGGAAACCGTCGCCCGGGCCCGGCAACCGACAAAAAAACCGCTCGCCGACCCCGGCCGCATCGTTACCGGAGCGGTCCCCCTCAGCGCCAATTTTTCCTTTACCACCTACCGGCAGGCCGTCACCAGGGCGCTGGCCTATATCGCCGCCGGCGATATTTACCAGGTCAACCTGTCACAACGCTTCCGCACGCCCTTTACCGGTTCCTGCCGGGACTTTTATCTCCATTTCCGCAGTTTAAGCCCGGCCCCATTTGGCGCCTACCTGGAAACCGGCTACCATTGCATCATGAGCAATTCGCCGGAACGTTACCTGCTGATCAGGGGCGACTACATTGAAACCCGGCCCATCAAGGGTACCCGGCCCCGCGGAACCAACCCGGACGAAGATGCCGCCCTGGGTCGGGAGTTACTGCACAGCCCCAAAGACCGGGCCGAGCATATCATGATTGTCGATCTGGAACGCAACGATCTGGGCCGCATCGCGGCTTACGGCAGCGTTCAGGTCCCGGAAATGCAGATCCTTGAGAGTTACGCCAATGTGCACCACCTGGTCTCAACCGTAGCGGCCCGGATTCGGCCCGGGAAAAGCAGCTGTGACTGTCTGGTCAACTCCTTTCCCGGAGGCTCCATCACCGGGGCGCCCAAACTGCGTTCGATGGAGATTATCGACGAACTCGAACCGACCTGTCGCGGAGTCTATACCGGTTCCATCGGCTATTTTGATTTTTCCGGCGACCTCGACTTCAATATCGCCATCCGCACCGCCATCGCCTGCAACCACCAGCTCTACTTTCAGGTCGGCGGTGGCATCGTTGCCGACTCCGACCCCGCTGACGAATACCGCGAAACCCAGACTAAAGCAGCCGCCTTTGTCAAAGCCCTGAACCGGCAATAACAAAGGTCGACCGGAAAAATCAGATTTCCGGTCGACCTTTGTTGAAAAACCGGCCCGGCCCGGCAAAAGCCTCAGCCAGGTTTTAACCGGCTCGGCTTTCCGACGCACAGGCACTCCTTAACCTGACGGCGGCAAGCCGATTTATTTTTCCTGCCATTGGGGAGCCCGCTTTTCCATAAAGGCCCGAATACCCTCGGCCGCATCTTCGGTCGTGCACATGCGCGCGAAAGCTTCATTCATATACTCAAAAGCTTTATAGTAATCCTGATCGGCGGCGCCATAAAAGGCGGACTTGGCGATCTGTAAGGCAATCGGACTCTTTTTCGCCAGTTCCGCCGCCCATTTACGGGTTTCGGCTTCAAGCTCGTCATCGGCGATCACCCGATTGACCAGACCCAGACGCAGAGCTTCACCGGACTTGATCAGCTGACCGTCAAAAAGCAGTTCCAGGGTTTTTTTCCGGCCCACAATCTTGCTCACCGGCACTACCGGGCCAATGCAATTCAGACCGACATTGATGGCCGTCAGCCCAAAACGGGCGCTTTCCGCCATCACCGCGAGATCAGCGGCCGCGACCAGTCCGGCGCCGTTGGCAGCCGCCACGCCGTGCACCTGAGCAAGCACCGGTTTTTTCATCCGGCTCATATTGACCAACGGCGTCTCCATGGTTTCAATCCACGCCTTATACTCCATCGCCGTCTTGCCGAAGAAATCGCTGACATCGATTCCGGCGCAAAAGGCCTTGCCCGCCCCTTTGAGAATAATCGCCCGGACATCATCGCGGCCATCGAGTTCCAGCAGGGCCTGATTCAGTTCCCGGGCCAGGGGCAGACTGAAGGTATTCATATTCTGGGGTCGATTAAGGGTTATTTCCCCGACAAAATCACCCAGCACCTCCACTAACACGTTCTCATAACTCATGTTCACTCTCCTTGAAAGATTAAAACCAGCCACGTTAAAACGATCCCCAGCTATAGCATATAAATCCTTTTTTGCCAAACCTTCGCCCAGTTCGCCAAACGACGGCGGAACACCGGCCTCAGTCGGCCAGGGCTTGGCGAATCAGCTTGATTAGCCCTGCGGCCGACGGCTGCGGGCCGTGAAACTCATATAAGACCCTTGCCCCCTCCGGACTCAAGGCCAGCACAAAAAGGACCGGAATCTCGTCTACTCCGACATACTCCCCGCGCGGATCGGCAAACAAAGGATAGGGCAGAGCCGAACGCCTCGCGAACTCTTCAACCGCGAGCAGGTCATCGCCGTAGCCCAGGCCGATGATCTTGACCATGCCGCTTAACGCCTCCCGCTCAAGCAGAAGGTAAAGCTCCCTCAACGTATCCACCTGATGCCGGCAAAGGGAGCACGCACTCTGAAACACCTCGACCACCAGAATCCGGGCCCGGATTTCATGCAACCGAAAATTTTCTCCGGCGTTAAAAAGCCCGAGGTAGGCCGCCTGGTGCGCGGCCGCGGGCCGGGGCAAACTAACCGGGGAAATCAACTCGCGGGTCTTTTCCGAAACCGCGCAGCCCTGGAGCATCAGCACCAGAACCATCCACCACCAACTTTTCGTAACTCTGCGCACGGTCAAGCCTTCCTGAGTGTTTGCCGGTTGTGCCGCTTTCCGGCGGCCTCATGCCCCCTTTACGCCGCCGCGCCCGACTTGTCAATCACGGTCTTCTTCCCGAAGCGAGCGAAACCGGACATTCCCCTTGACAGCAAATCATGGTGAATGATAGGAAACCTCGAGTTTAAATCCTAGCCCGGGAAACCGCCATCCCGCCAACCGAGTTTATCGATGCCGCAAAGACAGCCGGAACCGACCGTCAGCTCCGCCCAGGAAAAAACCACGGCCACCGCAAACCGTGCTCCGGCGCAACCGAAAGCGCGCGAGAAAACCAAGTCCGACCGGGGCACCGAGCGCCGGGACAACCAGGCTGTTCAGAAAAAACCACGCCCGCAGCTTAAAGGCATCGCCGCGCTCTTTGAAAGAGAAGAACTCAAGGATCTTTTCCGCACCTACCTGATTACCATCTGCGTCATCGAGGGCTTCATCTTCTTTGTCAGCTTTCTGAGTCAACTGGGCCCGGAAAATGTTCCCTTTCCCTGGAAATCCTATTTTTTCTCCGCCTTCATCACCCCGCTGGTCATTACCTTTTTGCTCGGCGTTATCGTTATCAGCTTCGACCGCTACCTTTTCGGCCATCAACCTCCGCCCGGCGACAGCGGAGAACTTTTGCCGGCGACCCTGGAGACCCGTGGCCGCATCCATAAATTTCACGCCTTTCTCTATGTTATCCGCCAGGTACCATTTCTCCTAGGACTGCTCTGCCTGCTGGCGCTTTCCGCTCTCGCCTACAAACTCAATGACATCCTGGCCATTCTCGGTCATGTCGGCGAACGCACGGCCCACTATTCGTTTATCGGGCTGGCCGTGCTCTTCGCGGCGGCCGTGATTTTCGGCCTGATCTGGATGTGCATGAGTTACAACCTGCGCAAAAAAACCCTTGAATTCGAATACCAATACCGCAAGGACGTCGTCGAAAGGACCGGCCTGATCCTGATCGGCCAGGACCGGGTCATGACCCGGGACGGCCGCGTCCTGAGTTTTTCCCAGGCGTTGACCTTAAACGATAAATCCGAGCCCGGGGCCGACGACAGAACCCTGGTGATCAAACGGTCATGAGTCGTCATGTCCGGCTTTAAACCGGGGACCCGAGCCTGCGGCCTGGTTACCGGTTTCATCCTGTTGTTCCTGCTGGGCTGCGTGTTCACCCCGGTGCCATCGTCTGAACCGGGCCCGCTCCGGCCGCTTGAGGGTTGGCTGCAGGAGCGGGGCAGATATCAGCTGCAACACCTGGCGGAAATCGACTACAGCCGCCACCGGGAAAACCTGCGGGGTTTCATGGAGCTTGACCTCGACCGGGGCCGGGCCCATCTGATTGTCTGCAACAGTCTGGGACTGACCATGCTGAACCTGATCATCGACGAACAGGGCTTCAGCTCCGGAGCCTTTGACCATGAATCCAGGCAAACGGACCAGCGGGAACGCTTTTTTACCGCCGCGGTCGCCGAGACCGTGCGCCTGATCTTTCTTTTACCCCGACGGCAGCCCCAGGCGACCGGAACGAAACCCGCTCCGGTCGCCGAGGTCCGCGGCCATCCGGCCCGGCTGCGACAGCTGCGCTCCGCGGCGAAAGCTCCAGCCTGGACCATCAACTACAACGATTATCGTCCGGCCGCCGCCGCCCTGGGCGCCATGGTTAGCAGCGGTTCCACCCAGGGAAGCCGGGAATTTGTTTTCGCCCCGGAATGCATCGGTTTCGACGGACATTTTCCCGAGTATTCGATCCTGCCGGCGATGCTGCAGGTGGAACTGGGAATCATGCTCAGCGAGAAGCTCTGTCAGCGAAAACTGAGTCTGGCCACGCTCGACAAGGCGAAATTCATGCGCCGGATTCGACCTCGGCAAAAACTTCTGGTCACTTGCCGTCTGACCCGACCGCCCGAGGCCCATGACGAAACCCTGATTCAGGCCCTGCTCACCATCACCGTCGCGGGTCTGAAGACGACGATGACCCTGCATCTGCGCCCGGCATGATAAGGACACCTTTCAAAAGCTCCCCACAGGACCCCGCGCCGCTGCACTTCAGCGTTCAGCGCCGGGTTCGTTTCGAAGAAGTCGATGCCCTCGGCATTGTCTGGCATGGCCGCTTTCCCAGCTATCTGGAGGATGTCAGAGAAGCCCTGGGCGATCATTTCGGCATCGGCTACCTCGATTTTTTCAAACAGGGAGTGGTCGCGCCGATCCGCCGCTTGCAGCTGGATTACCATCTGCCCCTCAGATTTCAAGAAGAAATCACGATCACCGGCACCCTGCACTGGTCCGCGGCCGCCCGGCTTAATTTCAGCTACCGGATCTTTAATGCCCGCCACGAGCTGAGCACCAGCGGCCACAGCGTGCAGATGATGCTTGACTCCCGGCAGAATTCGGTCTTAATGACACCGCCGCCCTTTTATCTGGCCTTCCTGGAAAACTGGCGCAACCGGGGAAGGGAACGGTCCGCTCATGTCTGAAGTCTGGATTGTCGCGGCCGAAGCCGTCGCGGCCCTGGGCCGCAGCCGGACGGAAATCTGGGCCCGCCTGCTGGCCGGAGAAACCGGCATTACCCCGGTGGAACGCTTTTCCACCGCCCCCTACTACTGCAAAAGCGCGGCCGAAATCAAAGGGCTGAAACCCGAACCCGACTCCGACAGTCGTTTTCCAAGCCTGTTGAGCGAACTTCTACACGGCTTGCCGCGCCCCCTGCCCCAAGGCTGCACCCTGATCGGCGCGACCCTGAAAGGCGCCATCGACCGGCAGGAAAAAATCTAGCGACAAAACCTGCGCCCGACGCCGCCGGTCGCGGCGACCGCCCCCAACCCGGACCCTGATTTTGCCGGCGACCTGACGCTGTCGGCCGCAGACGAACTTCCCGCCGCCCGCAATGCCGCCCGCCTCGTTGCCCGGCATTGCGGCCTCGAGGATGCCGGGCTCACCATCAACGCCGCCTGCGCCTCTTCCACCCTGGCTCTGGCCCTGGCCGCCGGCCGTATCGCCACGCAACGGGAGAGCTGCATTCTGGTCTGGGCCGCCGAGCTTCTCAGCGAATTTGTCTTTGCCGGTTTTGCCTCGCTCAAAGCTTTGACCCCTGATTGCTGCCGCCCTTTTGATCAAGCTCGTAACGGCCTGATCCTGGGCGAGGGGGCCGCGGCCCTGCTGCTGATGAACTCCTCCCGGGCCCGAAGGGAAGGCTTCCGCCCGCTGGCCCGCATTCGCGGCTGGGGCGCGGCCAACGACGCCGTCCATCTGACCGCCCCCGCCCGCGACGGCCGGGGACTGATCAAGGCCTGCCGCCGGGCTCTGCGACGAGCGGAACTTGATCCCGAAGACCTCGCCGCGATCAACGCGCACGGCACCGGCACCATTCACAACGACGACATGGAACTTCACGCCTTCGGCGAAATCTTCCGGCGCCGCCGCCCCTGTCATTCGGTCAAGGGGGCGCTGGGGCACACCCTGGGCGCGGCCGGAGCCCTGGAAACCGTCATCGCCCTGGACTGCCTGCGCCACGGCCTTCTGCCCCCGACCACGGGCCTGGAGAAATGCGCGCCGCGGGCTGCGGTTCGCCTCAGCTCCGCGCCGCAGGAGTTTTCCGGGCCGCGCCTGCTGCTCTGCAACTCCGGATTCGGGGGCGTCAACGCCGCCCTGATCCTGGAAAAGGTCGAGGAAAGACGCTGGTCATGCCAACCTTAAACAAAGCCTGCATCACCGGTATCGGCTGGACCACGGCCGCCGGCGCCGGTTGCGGCCGGAAGGGAGCCGTCCCCGAGTGGGGCCCCGGCCTGCCCCAACCGGAAAGCGCCCTGATCAAAGAGCTGGAGGGCGGCTCCCGCTTCGGCCGCCTCGATCTTTTTTCCCGCATCGGCCTGAGCGCCCTGGCCCTGGCCCTGGCCGACGCCGGACACCTGCCGGAAAAAGCCGCAACCTCCGCATCGCCCCGCGATTACGGCCTGATCTGCGCCACCACCAGCGGTAGCGCCGCAACCGATCACGCTTTTCATGAAAGCCTGCTTGAACATCCCCAACTGGCCAGCCCCGGACTTTTCGTCTATACCCTGCCCACCAGTTTTCTCGGCGAAGCCGCCCTGCGCTTTGCCCTGAACGGCAGCGGCCTGGCTCTGATCGAAGCACGACCGGGCGGCGGTCAGGCCCTGGAACTGGCCCTGGAGCAGCTTGCCGAAGGCGATGAGGAAATCGTCATCGCCGGCGTCTGCAATCTTTTTTCGGCCGCCGAAAACCACGCCGACTTTTATTCCGGGGCGCTCTTTGTCGTTCTCGAAAAATACCGGCAATCCGCCGACAAAAGCCGGGACGTCCTGAGCCTCGGCAAAAAAATGCCCGGCCTGTTCTGGCGCGGACGCCCCTGCCCGGATATCTTCACCCTGAGCCGCCGACTCACCGGCAATGAAAACCAAGAAAGAGGACAGACCTGATGAAAATGAGACTGATCTACCCGGCCTGGCCGAAACTTAAACAACAGACCGAATTCCACCTGCCTCCGCATGGGCCGGTGGTGTTTGCCGCCACGGTTCCCCCCGAGGTCGACCTGCAATTTACCGACGACAACCTGGAAACGGTTGACCTGAATGAAAGCCCGGACCTGGTCGCCTTTTCGGTGATGCTAACCTGTCAGCTGCCTCGGGCTTTCGCCCTGGCCGATCACTTTCGCGCCCGCAAGATTCCCGTGTTGTTCGGGGGCATCGCGACCATGCTCCATGCCGACGAGGTCGCCGAACACGCCGACAGCGTTTTCCTCGGCGAAGCCGAGGGCCGTTTCGCGCAGGTACTGGACGATCTGCAAGCCGGAAGGGAAGGCTGCGCCCCCTCTACAACTATCTTCACAACCATCCCGATATCGAACTGGTCGGCCCGGCCCGCCGAGAGATTTTAAAGCGCGACCTCTATAATTATCGCGGCGTTCAGATGCTGGATCTGGTGCATGCTTCCCGGGGCTGCAAATTCAACTGTTTCCCCTGCAGCACCGCCTACCTTGGCGGTCGGCAGTTCCGGCCCCGGCCGATCGCCAAGGTCATCGCCGAGATGGAAGCCATTCCCAACAACCGCCTGTTCATCGTCGACAACTCCCTGGCCCAGGACCGCGACTGGCTGATCGAGCTCTTTACGGCCATGATTCCGCTGAAAAAGAAATGGGTCTCCCATCCCCTGCTCGATGATGAAGAGGTCGTCCGTCTGGCGGCCGCCGCCGGTTGCTGGTATGTCTATCAGGCGATCACCGACACTTCCCCGGTAATCGAAAAGAGAATCAAACATCTGCAGGAGCACGGCATCGGGGTTGAGGGCACCATTCTCCTGGGCACGGATGACCAGGATGAAACTTATATTCGCAGGCTGGTCGATTTCCTCATGGGGATTCAGCTGGACATCGCCGAATTCACCATTCTGACGCCGTTCCCCCATACCCCGCTGCGCGCCCAACTGGAAAAGGAGCAACGCATTCTGCACAACAACTGGCTTGCTTACACCACCGACCAGGTCGTTTTTCAACCGCGCCGCCTGAGCCCGGAAAAACTTCTGAAGCTCTTTCATTATGCCTGGGACAGCTTCTACGCCGACGGCGGCTACCAGCTCAAGATGGGTGCCCTCTTTAAAAAGGTCATCGCTCAGGAAATGGCGGACGGCACCTACCAGCGTTACGATCCGAAAAAACCCCGGCGCTTCAAGAAAACACAAGGACAAAACCCATGAGCCGGGTGCTGCTGATCTCGAACAACCGGGCGACCACCCCGTATCCGGTTTATCCCCTGGGCATGGCGGTCGTGGCCGGCGCCCTGACCCAGGCCGGCCACGAGGTGGCCCAATGGGATCTGCTGACCGCGACCGACGCGGCCCGCCGAGACGGCCGGGAAGACGCGGAAGCGGCACTGCTTTTAACAATCATCGCCGAATTCAGGCCCGATTTCATCTGCCTTTCGCTGCGCAACATCGACAATACCGACTCCTTCAGCGGCGCCGCCGGCTGGTACCTGGAAAGCGCCCGGCAAACCCTGGCGATCCTGCGCGAGCTCAGTCCGGTTCCTCTGATTCTCGGCGGCCCGGCCTTTTCCCTGATGCCGGAAGACATTCTGGCTTATCTTGGGGCTGATTACGGCATTGTCGGCGAAGGCGAAGAAGCCCTGCCCCGACTGATCGCCGCGCTGGCGGCCGGCGAGAACCCGCCGCCCCTGCTCAGGGGAAAGGCGCCGCTGTCCGGCGAACAGTTCTCAAGCCCCCGCTTTCATGCGGAAATCCTTACCTTTTATAAATCAGGCAGCAATCTCGCCAATCTGCAAAGCAAGCGCGGCTGTCCGCATCACTGCACCTACTGCACCTATCCCGCCCTTGAAGGCCGCAATTTTCGACGCCGGCCGGCGGCCGCCGTGGTCGATGATATCGTCCGCCTGCAACAAGAGCATGGCGTCAGCTCCCTGTTCTTTGTCGATTCGGTTTTCAACGACGGCGGCCGCCATCACCTCGCCATCGCCGAGGAGATTCTCAGCCGTTCCCTGAAAATCAGCTGGAGCGCCTTCTTTCGCCCCGCCGGCCTGCCGTTGCGGGATCTGCAACTGCTGCGGCGGGCCGGTCTTTTCGCGCTGGAACTCGGCAGCGACGCGCTGACGGCCACCACCCTGCAAGGGCTCGGCAAGGGCTTTACCTTCGCCGATATTCAGGCCACCCACCAGGCCTGCCGCCAACTGCAACTGCCGGTCGCCCATTACCTCGTCTTCGGCGGCCCCGACGAAAGTCCCGCGACCCTGCGCCAAGGTCTGGCCCGGCTTGACCGGCTTCAGGGCGGCGTGCTGTTCATCTTTTCCGGCCTGCGCCTGTTGCCGGACACAAAACTGCACCAACGAGTCCTGCAGGAAGGCCGCCTCACCCCGGAAACCAAGCTGCTGCGCCCCTATTATTACTTCTCGCCGCTGATCGACCCGACCACCATGAACGAGGCTATCAGCGCCGCCTGCAAGGGCCGGCGCGAGCGCCTCTTCCCCCCGGAAGAAGCCCTGGTCCGCCTTAAAATCATGCGGCGTTTCGGTTTTCAGGGGCTGCTCTGGAATCAACTTTTAAAACGCCCATAAAAAAATTCATTTCCCGGTGACCCAGCGCAAACCGCGCAGATTTCAGCTTGACTTTAAGAACTTTCTAATCGTATACAGGTGCGACTACAAGAATGACTTTGCCGCCGCGGTCGGCCTGACGCCGACCACAACCCCCAGACCTCCATAAGGAAATGATCATAAAAACCTTACTAAAGACTTCGCTGTTGACTGTCATCTGTGCGTTTTTCCTGGTTGCGCCGGCCGCGGCGGCAACCTTTGTTGTCGACACGGTCAAGGACAGCGTCGACAACCAGCTCGGGGACGACACCGGCGACGACGGCATCATTGTCGACCTGGGCGGCGCCGGCCGACTCGCGCAGGGAACGTCCAACCCTCAATGCCTGTAAGCCGCGGGAAACGTTTTGCCCGTCAGTTTTTTATCTGCGACGGCCTGGTTCCTGGAGAAAGCTTTTCGATCATGCAAAAAATGGTTCTCGGCAAGAGCAACCTCGAGGTTTCCGAACTCTGTTTCGGCGCCCTGCCGATGGGCCCGCTGCAAAAAAACCTGACCCTGGAGACGGGCGCGGCGATCATCGCGCGGGCTCTGAAAGGCGGGATCAATTTCATCGACACGGCCCAGCTTTACGGCACCTACGAACCGATCCGCCGGGCCCTGCGGGCAACGCGAATCCGCCCCGTGCTGGCGAGCAAGTCCATGGCTCCGGACTATGAAGGCATGCGGGCTGCGGTGGAGGAGAGCCTGCGGGCCCTGGAAATCGATGATATCGATATCTTTCATCTGCACGCCGCCCGGGTCCCGGAAGAGGTGGACGTTTTCACCGAGCGCGCCGCCGCCTGGCAGGCCCTGCAGGACTGCAAACGGGAAGGCCTGGTCCGGGCCATCGGCGTCAGCACCCATTCGGTACCGACGGTTCGCCGAGCGGCGACCGTAGCCGAGGTTGATATCGTCTTTCCGCTGATCAACAAAAGCGGCGCCGGCATTCTCTACGGCACAATCGCCGAGATGGAGACGGCCATCAGACTCTGCCTGGCGCGCAACCAGGGCGTTTACCTGATGAAAGCCCTGGGCGGCGGCTGTCTGGTCCGGGAATACCATACCGCGTTAAGCTTTGTCCGGGAAAAATTTCCGACACCGGTGGCGCTAGGCATGATCAGCCCGGCCGAAGTCGATTACAACCTCGCCTATTTTCAGGCCGCGGCGACAGCCCGGGTCGACCTGCCGCCGCCGACGGTGGCGGAAAAAGCCTTTTGCATCGTGAATTTTCTCTGCCGTAACTGCGGCAGCTGCATCAAGGCCTGTCCCAATCTCGCGATTGCCAGACCGGATCCGGAAGGGAAACCGCAAATCAACCCGGCGCGCTGTCTGCGCTGCGGGTATTGCGTGGGCTACTGTCCTCAGTTCGCGATTCGCCTATGTTAATGCGCCGGACGGCAAACCGCGAAACCAATTGTCCCCGAAAGCCAGGCCCGGCTTTCGGCTTGCAGATAATCTCTATAGCTCACAACAACATAAGCTGTTGTGAGCTAAGGCGGGGATAAGCCCCCCGCACAAACCCAAGCGGCCTCTACGGCCCGTAAACCAGTACCCGCATCAGTTCATTGACTTGTTTTTTGAAACCGCAAAGGACTTATGAGGGATTTTAAAGAGGCATCTCAATGCTTAAAGTCGCGGTTCTGGCCGGAGACGGCATCGGCCCGGAGATCATGCGTCAGGCCCTGAAGGTTCTGCGGGCGGCGCAGGCAAGCTTCTCTTTTGCGCTGGACTACGGCTTCGCCGAGGTCGGCGGTTGCGCCATCGACAGCCAGGGCACGGCTCTGCCGGCGGCGACCCTGCAACTCTGCGAGGAAAGCGACGCCATTCTCTTCGGCTCGGTCGGCGGTCCGCAGTGGGAACATCTGCCGCCGGAAACCCAGCCGGAACGGGCCGCGCTGCTCCCCTTGCGCAAACATTTCGACCTGTTCTGCAATTTTCGCCCGGCCCGAGTCTACCCTTCACTGACCGATGCCTGTCCCTTAAAACCGGAAATCGTCAAAAACGGCTTTGACATTCTCTGTGTCCGCGAGCTGACCGGGGGGATCTATTTCGGCCGACCCAAAGGCCGGGAAGGCCACGGTCGGGAAGAAAAAGCCTTTGACACCATGGTCTACAGCCGGAGGGAAATCGAGCGTATCGCCCATCTCGCCTTCGCCGCGGCCCGGCAAAGACGCGGCAAGGTCACCTCCATCGACAAGGCCAACGTTCTGACGACCATGGTTTTATGGCGGGAAGTCGTCAACGAGGTCGCCGCGGCCTACCCCGAGATCACCCTCAATCATCTCTATATCGACAACGCCGCCATGCAGCTGATTCGTGACCCCCATCAGTTTGACGTCATGCTCTGCGGCAACATGTTCGGCGACATCATCTCCGACGAGGTCGCTATGCTGACCGGCTCCATGGGGCTACTCGCCTCGGCCAGCCTGAACCAGCATAACTTCGGCCTCTACGAACCGGCCGGCGGCTCGGCCCCGGATATCGCGGGTCGGGGCATCGCCAATCCGATCGCCCAGATTCTCTCGGCGGCCATGATGCTGCGCCACAGTTTTTCCCTGCCCCAGGCCGCCGCCGCCATTGACCAGGCTGTGACCGACACCCTGGCCGACGGAATTCTGACCCGCGATCTGGCCGGCGACCATCACCCGGCGGTCGATACCGAGACCATGGGCGATGCCATTTGCGCCCGTCTGGTCGCCCGCGCCTGAACCTTGCCCAGTGGAACGGGCCGCGCGCAACACCGGATTTGCCGTTAGCCTGGTGTTTGATGCGCCTTGATTTTCTTGAGCGACTCGATCAAGCGGCCGGCCTCTGGTTTACTGCAGGCGGTAAGCTCGGCGCGATGGTAATACTTCCTTTTGAAAGTTCCGCCAGTGAGCGTCGCTCCAACCCAGTTTCGCAACCAGATGCAGAATGTAGAGCTTCTGCCGCAGGGTCAGGCCTTCGTCATTGAGTCGATAGTGGCGACTGCGGGTAAAGGCATGCATCAGGCGGCGAAAGCCGGCTTCGTCCAGCTCCCGAGCCGAAGTCACCCCACAGTGTTCTTCCAGAAAAGCGCGATACTCCTCCTCGGCCAGCCCCAGTTCCCGCTTAACGATATGAATTACCGCCAGCTTTTTATGATCAAGCATCAGAATTTTTTCAGAACCTCAGCGCCGGGGTGAAAAAGGGCGCGTGATTTGAGCTGAAAAAAGGCGGGTCGCGCCGCAGAATCGGCGCGATCGCCGGATGGCGTCTGAACTCACCGTCCAGGAAAGCGCGCACGGCCTGACGCCCCCAGCCCAGCGGATGAACGAAATCACCGTACAGAGAAAGATCGCCGGCGTAGAAATCCCGCACCTCCAGGGCAAGGCTTTCACGACTGTACAGGGGCAGATTGAAAATCGCCAGATTAAGAAAGCTGATCCAAGGTGCGTGCCGTACCGTAAACTCCAGCGTCTTGCGGGCCGCCGCTGAATTTTCGCCGGGCGTACCGAACAACAGATAAACATAAGTTGCGATTCCGGCCTGCCCGAGATTGCGCAGAACCCTGGCAATCCGCTCAACACCGATCCCCTTGCCCATCGTCTGTAAAACCCCGTCATCCCCCGATTCAACGCCCAGTTTCAGCATGACGCAACCCGCCCGCCGCAAGCCGTGACAAAAATCGGGCTCGCTCAACTCCGCGTCAACCCGGGCAAAACCATACCAGGGCAGTCCCGGCGGCTCCCGAATCAGGGCGCGCAACCGGGCCGGACTCAAGGCATTATCAAGCAAATGCAGCAGGGCAAAAGAGCCGTCCCGCGCGAAAGCCGCCAGATCCCCCAACACCGCTGCCGAAGGCCGGGGACAATAAGGATGGCCCTCGGCTTTTTCCGGGCAGAAGGAGCAGCGGTTCCAGTAGCAGCCGGAAGAGGCGGCATAGGGCAGAATCCGACCGCAGGCCAGATAGGGCAACGCCGAGAAATCATCATAATCGGGCCGGGCCCAGACTTTCGTCCCCGGCCCGGCCGGCAAAAAAGCGGCGGCACCAGCTTTGACCGGCGAAACCTTCTCCGCTTGCGAAAACGCGGTCCGTGAGGCCGGCCGCAGCAGGGCGAGCAGGGGTTCTTCTCCCGGCCCCGCAATCAGATGATCGATCAGGCCGGAAAAAGGATTGCGCCAGCCGGGCCGGCTGGCCCAGGAAGTGATCAGGCCCCCGCCGACCACCAGGGGCAGCTCGGGCCATCGCTGCCGGCAAAAGCCGATCATGGCGAACACCGGCAAAGCCTGGCTTAAGAAATTAAGCGAGAAACCAATCACGGGAGCCTGATTTTCCTCGACCAGAGCGGCCAGCCTGAGCTTGAAAAAAGGATAATAGATATTGGCGGAGAAATTTTCTGCGGCCTGCTTTAGATCGGCGCTGCGCAGCGGGCTCAGCTCGCGAGCCTGATAATTGGCCAGGGAAAGAGTAAGTCCCCGGGTCTGTCCGGCCCGCTCCAGAACCCGGTTGACATCGGCCAGGGCCCGTTTATAGCGATCCAGATTGCGATACAGCGGCTCGTCGGCCAGACTGAAAACCACCCCGCCGCCGATATCTGTTTTCTTCGCGCCCGAACTGTGCTAAAAAGCAGGCGGTTTTTTCGCACAGCCCCAGGTTTTTTGCCAAGGGAAACAACCCCGGAAAAAGATTGACGCCGTTTGCCGGCGTCACCCTCTTGCAACCCTGATTTTCGATCGTTTAAACCATGCCCAAGCTACAAGCCAATCGCATTCTGCTGGTCCACCCCCTGGGTTACGAGGCCGCAGCCGCCGACACCGACATCGCCCGCAAGGCCAATCTGATGCCGCCCCTGGGACTGGCTGGTATTGCCTCCTTTCTTGAGGCGCGGGGCAAAAAAGCCGACCTTCTCGATGCTTTCGCCTTCCCCTGCAGCGCCGACAGACGTTTAACCACCTATCTGCGCCTGTTCAAGCCGGGCTGGATCGGCTTCAGTTGCACCACCTCGAGTTTTCTCGACGCCGTCCGTCTGGCGACCCGGGCCCGAGAGATCCTGCCCGGCATTCGCACCCTTTGCGGCGGCCCGCATGTCTCGGCGCTACGCGAAAAGCTGCTGGCCGCCTATCCGGTGTTTGATTATCTGGTGGTCGGCGAAGGCGAGGAAACCCTGAACCAGCTGCTGAATGAACCCGCCGACGCGGCCCGCATTCCCGGCCTGGTGTTCTGGGACGCGGCCGGCGTCGCCCGCTTTTCCGGTTTTCGGGAGATTACCCTGGAACTCGACAGTCTGCCTTTTCCGGCCTACGAAAAGCTGCCCGGCTTTCCGCACCGCTACCGGCTGCCGATCTTCAACTACCCCAGGACCCCCAACAGCAGCTGTATTTCCAGCCGGGGCTGTCCCTATGCCTGCAGCTACTGCGACCGCTCGGTTTTTCGTCGCAGTTTCCGCTACAACTCGGCCGCCTACCTCTATCGCCACCTTGAATATCTGAAAAATCGTTTTGCCCTGCGTCACGTCAATTTCTATGACGACCAGTTCACCTTCAACCGCGAACGGGTTGATGAATTATGTCGAGCGCTTAGGGCCCGCCCCCTGAACCTGACCTTCAACTGCGCCGCCCGGGCCGAACATCTCGATTACAAGCTGCTTCAGAACCTGAAACAAGCGGGTTGCTGGATGATCAGCCTCGGCATTGAAAGCGGCGACGAACAACTCTTAAGCCGCCACCGCCAGAAGGTCGATCTCGACTTTCTGGCCGAGCAGGTCCGGCTGATCAAAAAAAGCGGCATTCGTGTCAAGGGGCTCTTCATGGTCGGCCTGCCCGGCGAAAGCGAAGCCTCGATCCGGCGTTCCATCAGCTATCTGCGCGGCCTGCCGATCGATGAACTCAACGTCGCCAAGTTCACCCCTTTTCCGGGCTCGCCGCTCTACGAAAACATTCACCGGTACGGTGACTTCGATGAGGACTGGACCAAAATGGACTGCATGAGTTTCCAGTTTATTCCGGACGGCATGCACCGGGCTCAGCTTGAAAAACTTTTTCTCGAGTTTTACCAGGCCCATTTCAAAAGACCGCAAACTCTATTCAACTACCTGGCCCTGCTCAAGGATTCACCGGACAGTTGGCGGCGCTTTCTCGGCGGCCTGCCGGCGTTTTTGCGCTTTGCCCGGCACAGCGACAGTCGCATGGTAAAATAAAAAAGGTTCACACATTGCCTCATGACCCCGCCCCGGCCCTGAAAGCCGTCGGAATCGCCGCGCTGATTCCCCTTTACAATCATGCCGCCACCCTGGAACAGGTTGTCGCCGGGGTGCGCCGCCGGCTGGATCCGGTAATCGTCGTCGACGACGGCAGCACCGATGCGGCCGCGGCGGCGTTGGCGCGGCCGCGGCCGGGAATTCACATCATTCGCCATGCCCGCAATCTGGGCAAGGGTGCGGCGATTCTCAGCGGGGCCGCCCGGGCCGACGAACTCGGCTGCCGGCATGTCATCACCATCGATGCCGACGGCCAGCATTTCGCCGAGGATATCGAGGCTTTCCTGAGCGCCATCGCCGCCGACCCCGAAGCCGTCGTCGTCGGCCGCCGCGATTTCTCCGCGACCACGGTCCCGCGCTCGTCGCGTTTCGGCCGAGACTTTTCCAACTTCTGGTTTCGGGTTCAGACCGGGAGGAAAATCGGCGACAGCCAGAGCGGTTTTCGCGCCTATCCCCTCAAGGTTTTACTGGCCTTTAAATGGCGGGAAAAGCGCTACGCCTTTGAAAACGAGGTCCTGGTCCGGGCCGCCTGGGCCGGAATCCGCATTCGGGAAATCCCGGTCAACGTTCGTTATCCGGCCCGACATGAGCACATTTCACATTTTCACCGCCTCTGGGACAACCTCCGCCTGAGCTTTCTCAATACCCGGCTGACCATGCGCTCGATGCTGCCCTGGCCTCATGACCAGGTCGACGGCCGGGGCCGGCCGACGGCGGAACCGGTTTCCCTGCTGCATCCCGTGCGCAGCCTGCGCCGGCTGTTGCATGAAAATGCGACTCCGCCGCAACTGGCTTTGGCCGTCGCCCTCGGAGTTCTGGTCGGCGCCCTGCCGCTGCTCGGTCTGCGCGGTCTGTTGATTTTGATGGTGACCGGCTATTTTCGTCTCAACAAGGTCGTCGCCCTGAGCGCCGGCAACCTCTGCATACCGCCTTTCGTCCCGGCCCTCTGCATCGAGCTCGGTTACTTTCTGCGCCACGGTCGGTTCCTCACCGAAATTTCCCTGCGCACCCTGGGCTATCAGGCCCCGGCCCGGCTCTGGGAGTGGGGACTGGGCGCGCTTCTGGTCGGCCCCGGTCTGGCGTTGTCGTTCGGCCTGGCGACCTGGCTGCTGGCCGAGACCCTTTCCACCCGTAGGCGAAAAACGCGCCGCGAAAACTAAACCGGGCGGATATTTTTATCGAACATGGATTTTGCCGCATGAACCTTCAAACCGACAAACCCTGGAGCAGCCGCAGCGTCGGCGCTCCCTGGCAGCATCGTTTTTTTTACCATCTGATCCGCCGGGGCGGCCGCCGCCCGGCCTACCTTTTTCTGTATCCGGTGGTGCTCTACTACCTTTGCTGTCGGCCTGAACTCAGACGCAGAACCGGCCCCTACCTGAAGCGGCGTTTCCCCGCCCACGGCCGCCTCGCCGGCTGCCGCGACGCTTTTCGGCTGCTGTTGAGTTTCAGCCGCAGCCTGGTCGACCGCGCCCTGGTCGGCCTGCTCGGACCGCAAAGCCTGAACACCGAATTTCCACGCCATGACGAGCTGAAAACCGCGGCCGCCGCCGGCCGGGGACTCATCATTCTCACCAGTCATGTCGGCTGTTGGCAGGCGGCCATGGTTTATTTAAGCCTTCTGCGCCGCCCCGTGCATCTGCTTGTCGAACAGGAAGCCGGCAATATCGATCGCCATTATTTTGAGCTGACCGGCCGGGAAAACCCCTTTCGGTTCATCAACCCGGCCGGTTTTCTCGGGGGCGCCCTGGAGATGACCTGCGCCCTGAAAAACGGCGAAATCGTCTGCGTCATGGGAGATCGCCGACAGGGAAACCGGGAAAAACACCTGACCCTTGACTTTCTCAGCGCTCCGGTTAAATTCCCGGCGGCGGCCTGGAAACTGGCGGCGGTGACCGGGGCGCCGGTCGCCATCCTCTTTCCCTTGAAAAACGGCCCCGACCGCTACCGCATCGAGCTGGCCGACATCATGCAGCTGAACCCCGACCAGGCCCGGCCCCTGAACCGGCTGCGGCCGGCCATGGCCGGCTACGTCAAGGCCCTGGAGAATATTTCACAAAAAGAACCGTACCAGTTTTTTAATTTCTATGATATGTGGGAGACAGACGCTTAAGAATCGGAGGAAGTTCAAACCATGCCGGACCGCAATCTGCACCGCCAACTGAAAGAAATCATTATTGCCGAACTCAATCTCGAGGATATTAAACCCGAGACGCTTGCCGATGACGACCCGCTCTTCGGAGATGAGGGCCTGGGCCTGGATTCTCTGGACGCGGTCGAGCTGGTGGTCCTGATCCAGAAACATTTCGGGGTTGAAATCAAGGACATGGAAGAGGGCCGCGAGGCCCTGACCTCGATCAACGCCCTGGCCGAGTTCATCACGGCCCGCAAATCCGAGTCAGAGGGATCATGATGCAAGTTGCACGAAAATCCACCCGGCCATTTCCCGACCAACGCCCCGGCACCTCGGGCCTGCGCAAGAAAGTCAAGGTTTTTCAGCAACCCGACTACCTCGAAAACTTCGTGCAGGCCGCCTTCAACGCCCTCGGCGGCGTTGAAGGCAAGCAACTGCTGGTCGGCGGCGACGGACGCTACCATAACCGCGAAGCCCTGCAAGTCATCCTGCGTCTGGCGGGCGCCAACGGCCTGAAAAGAATACTGGTCGGCCGAGGAGGAATCATTTCCACCCCGGCGGCCTCCTGCGTGATTCGCAAATACGGTCTCGACGGCGGTTTCATTCTTTCGGCCAGCCATAATCCGGCCGGTCCCGACGGTGATTTCGGCATCAAGTTCAACACCGCCAACGGCGGTCCGGCCCCGGAAAAACTGACCGAAGCCATTTACGCGAAAAGCCTGCAGCTGGATCACTACCTGACCCTGGATCTGCCGGAGGTCGAGATCGACCGCAGCGGGCGACAACAAATCGGGGCCATGGAAGTGGAAATCATCGATCCGGTCGCCGATTACGCCGACCTGATGACGGAGCTTTTCGATTTTCCGGCGATAGCCGCCATGCTGGCCCAACCCGATTTTGACTTTCGCTTTGACGCCATGCACGCGGTCACCGGACCCTACGCGAACGAAATTTTCTTGCGGCGTCTGGGAGCGAACGCGACCAGCCTTCTGCGCTGCGAGGTCAAAGCCGATTTCGGCGGCGGCCACCCGGACCCCAATCTCAAGTACGCCGACGCCCTGGTCCGCATCATGTTCGCTCCGCAGGCACCCGCTTTCGGCGCCGCCTCCGACGGCGACGGCGATCGCAACATGATTCTCGGCCCCAATTTCTTTGTCACGCCGAGCGACAGCGTCGCGATTCTCGCGGCCAACGCCCATCTGATCAAAGGCTATCAGAAGGGCCTCAAGGGAGTGGCCCGCTCGATGCCGACCAGCACCGCGCTGGACGCGGTCGCTGCCAGGCTGGGCCTGGAATGTTTTGAAACCCCGACCGGCTGGAAATTTTTCGGCAATCTGCTCGACGCCGGCCGCCTGACCATCTGCGGCGAGGAAAGTTTCGGCACCGGCTCCGACCATGTCCGGGAAAAGGACGGGCTCTGGGCGGTGCTCTTCTGGCTCAACCTGCTCGCGGTACGCCGGCAGAGCCTGCCCGAAATCGTCGGCGAACACTGGCAGAGATTCGGCCGCAATTATTACAGCCGGCATGACTATGAAGAGGTCGACGGCGTTATTGCCGCCGACCTGATGGCGGATCTGCGCCGGCGCCTGCCACAACTTACGGGCCGCGCTTACGGCGCCTTACGCATTCTGCGGGCCGATGATTTTTCCTACCTTGACCCGATAGACGGTTCCCTGACCGAGAATCAGGGCTTGCGCCTGCTGTTTCACGACGGCTCCCGCATCATCGTGCGGCTTTCGGGCACCGGCACCAGCGGCGCCACCCTGCGTCTCTACCTGGAAAAGGTGGAAACCAACCGCGACCGCCTGCACCTTGAAACCCAGACGGCGCTGGCCGAGCTCATCGCTCTGGCCGAGCACCTGAGCGGCATTCGCCGGTTGACCGGCCGACGCCAACCGACGGTAACCACGTAACCGACCAATCACTTATTTTCAACCCCGGCCTTCCTCTTCCGGAGAAGCAATCATGACCAGCCCCGCTCCCGTGTTTCAAAGTTTAGGCCGCAGCCGCGGCGCCGGCATCCTGCTGCATCTGACCTCCCTGCCCAGCCCCTGGGGCAGTGGCGATCTCGGCCCGCAGGCCGAGTCCTTCCTCGACTTTCTGCAGAAAGCGGGGCAGCGCTACTGGCAGTTCCTGCCCTTAGGACCCACCCTGCCGGTCCACGGCCACTCCCCTTATATGAGTCCCTCGGCCTTTGCCGGCAACCCGCTGTTGATCAGTCCGGAGAAACTGTACGAGGACGGCTGGTTGCAAGCCGCGGACCTGGCCGGACATCCTGATTTTTATCAATACCTGGTAAACTTCGACGAGGTCGTCGCCGCCCGGGAAAAGCTGCTGCGCCAGGCCTTTGCTGAATTCTGCCGCGGCGCTCGCCTGAAAAACGACTTTCAGGCTTTTCAGGAACGAAGCTTCTGGCTGGAGGACTACACCCTGTTTGCCGCCCTCAGCCGGGAGTTCGCCGGACGGAGCTGGCAGCAGTGGCCGGCCGACCTGGCCCGGCGCGAACCGGCGGCTCTGGCCCGGGCCCGGGCCGGCCTTCAGGCCGAAATTGAATTCCAGGCTTTCACCCAGTTTCTCTTCGACCGGCAGTGGCGCGCCTTTAAAAACCGGGCCGCGGCCGCCGGTATTCAACTGATCGGCGACCTGCCGATCTATGTGGCCTTAAACAGCGCCGATGTCTGGGCCCGGCAGGAATGCTTCCAGCTCGATCCGGCCACCCTGCAGCCGGAATTCGTCGCCGGGGTGCCGCCCGATTACTTCAGCGCCGACGGGCAGAACTGGGGCAATCCTCTCTACCGCTGGCCGGACCGGAATGCGGCCGCAAGCCCGGTCATCACTTGGTGGCGACAGCGTTTCCGCCGCCAGGCCGAACTGGTCGAGATTGTCCGCATCGATCATTTCCGCGCTTTTGAGGCCTACTGGCGCATTCCCGCCGCCGCGACCGCGACCGCCGGGGAATGGGTCAAAGGTCCGGGCGCGGATTTCTTTCACTGGGTGGCCGACGCCGTCGGCGCTCTGAAAATCATCGCCGAGGACCTGGGCATCATCACGCCGGAAGTAGAAACCTTACGGGATGATTTCGGTTTCGCCGGCATGAAGGTTCTGCAGTTCGCCTTTGACGGCAAACCCGAGAACCCTTATCTGCCCTGGAATTTCACTTCGCCCAACTGCGTCGTTTACAGCGGCACCCATGACAATGACACCACCCTCGGCTGGTACCTCGACCCCGAGGTCGCGGCCGCCGCCAAGGAGCAGGCCCGCAGAACCATCGGCGGCGACGCCCACGCCATTCATCAGGATTTCATTCGCCTGGCCTACGCCTCGACCGCGGTCCTGGCCGTGATTCCGCTGCAGGACATTCTCGGCTTCGGCAGCGACTGCCGCATGAACTGCCCGGGCTCAACCACAAGAAACTGGGCCTGGCGCTGCGCACCGCGTTTTCTGACCGAGGACATCGCCGCCTGGCTACTGCGGGAAACCACCTTCTACAACCGCCGCCCGCCGGTCGCGGCTGACGCCCCGACGCGATGAACGGACAAGTGGGTTTCATCTCGGTAAACGCCGGGGATACGATCGAAGATTTCCTGCAGAAATCAGGTCATATCCCCGATTTTCCTGATTTTTTGTCTCAAGACAAGCTGAACTCAACTATGCTGAATAGTTCCTTGTGACCATCATAACCAACCGCTCCAAGGAGAAAAAACGTGTCCAAACGACAAGCCGCGCTTGACTACCACCGTCAGGGACGCAAAGGAAAAATCGAAGTCGTCACCACCAAACCCTGCGCCACCAGCCGGGATCTCGCCCTGGCCTACAGCCCCGGGGTCGCCGAACCCTGTCTCGAAATCGAAAAGCATCCCGACCTGGCCTACGAATATACCGCCAAGGGCAATCTCGTCGCGGTGGTTTCCAACGGCACCGCGGTGCTCGGCCTGGGCGACATCGGCGCCCAGGCGGGCAAGCCGGTGATGGAGGGCAAGGGGGTTTTGTTTAAACGCTTCGCCGACGTCGATGTTTTCGATATCGAGCTCGCCACTCGGGATTCCGATGAAATCATTCGCACCGTCAAGCTTCTGGAACCGACCTTCGGCGGCATCAACCTGGAAGACATCAAAGGTCCGGAATGTTTCTATATCGAAGAGCAGCTCAAAAAGATCATGAACATTCCGGTTTTCCACGACGACCAGCACGGCACCGCGATCATTGCCATGGCCGGCATGCGCAACGCCCTTGAACTGGTCGGCAAGACCATGGCCGAGGCGAAAATGGTAGTCAACGGCGCCGGGGCCGCCGGCATCGCCTGCGCCAATCTCGCGCTCAGTTTAGGCGTCAGCCGGGAAAACCTGATCCTCTGCGATTCCAAGGGGGTCATCTACCAGGGCCGCCGCGAAGGCATGAACGAGTACAAGGAACGACTCGCAGCCGCAACCAACGCCCGCAACCTGGCCGAGGCGATGGTCGGGGCCGATATCTTCTTCGGGGTTTCGGCCAAGGGCGCGCTGACGGCCGAGATGGTCCAGGGCATGGCGCCCGACCCGATTATCTTCGCCATGGCCAATCCTGATCCGGAAATCACCCCGCCGGAGGTGCTGGCGGTCCGGCCCGACGCCATTGTCGGTACCGGGCGCAGCGATTATCCGAACCAGGTCAACAATGTCCTGTGCTTTCCCTTTCTCTTTCGCGGCGCTCTGGATGTCCATGCCAGCGCCATCAACGAAGCCATGAAGGTGGCCGCGGTCAAGGCCCTGGCCGACCTGGCCAAGCAGGATGTGCCCGATTCGGTCCGGCGGGCCTACGGCAACGAGGAACTCAGTTTCGGCCGCAACTATATCATTCCCAAACCCTTCGACCCCAGAGTCCTGCTCCATGTCGCACCGGCGGTGGCCCAGGCGGCCATGGATTCCGGCGTGGCGCGCAAACCGATCACCGACATGAGCAAATATCTGGAACAGCTGGAAGCCCTCCAGGGCCGTTCCAAGGAGGTCATGCGCACCCTCATCAACAAGGCCCGGAACCACCCGAAACGGGTGGTTTTTCCCGAAGGCGACGACGAAAAGATTCTGCGGGCGGCGCAGATTTTGATCGACGAGAACATCGCCATCCCCGTGCTGCTGGGCAACGAAGCCACGATTCGCGCCAAGATCAACGATCTGCACCTCGACCTCGGCCCGATCGAAATTATCGACCCCCAGACCAGCGACAAACTGACGCGCTACGTCGAGGAGCTGTTTCACCTGCGCCAGCGCAAAGGCATCACTCTGGCCAAGGCCAAACGACTGATGCGCCGCAACCGCAACTATTTCGGGGCGATGATGGTGCATCTCGGGGATGCCGACACCCTGCTTTCCGGCATCGACCACCCCTACCCCGACACGATTCGGCCGGCCCTGGAAATCATCGGCAAGCGGGAAGATCTTTCCAAGGTCCACGGCACCTATCTGATGATAACTAAAAAAGAAGTGGTTTTTTTCGCCGACACCACCGTCAATATCGAGCCGACCGCCGCGGAACTGGCCGAAATCGCGATTCTGACGGCGCAGAAAGCCCGGCAGCTCGACATTGAACCGCGCATCGCGATGCTCTCTTTTTCCAATTTCGGCAGCACCAAACATCCTCTCAGCGACAAGGTCAAGGAAGCGACCCGCCTGGTCAAAAGCCGGGCTCCGCAATTGCTTGTCGATGGCGAAATGCAGGCCAACACCGCCCTCGACCCGGAACTGGCCGCCCGGCAGTTTCCCTTTTCCGCGGTGCAGGGCAATGCCAATGTCTTTATTTTTCCAGATCTACAATCCGGTAATATCTGCTATAAACTACTCAACAAGCTGGGCGGCGCCGAAGCCATCGGCCCGATTCTGATGGGCCTGAAAAAGCCCATTCATGTTTTACAGGGCGGCGACGACGTGAACGATATCGTCAACATGGCGGCGGTGGCGGTGGTTGACGCCCAGGAACAATAGCCGGGCCGGAACGGGTTTCCGGCCGCCAAAGAGGTGTCTTTGTGAGTTTGCAGAAAACTTCCGCCGCGTTACGAAAAAGCGCCGCTCCGCTGCTGCTGCTGGCGGGACTGCTCTTTTTGCCGGGAAGCGCCGGGGCCGGCTTCTGAAGCCGGGACGCCACCGAAATCACCCTGGATGAAGCCGTCGCCGAGCTCTGCGGGACCCTGGCCGACCAGGTCAACCTGAGGCTGCAGCCGGTGCTGATCAGCAGCCAGGATTTTTTTGACGCCCACAGCGGTCTCAGCCTGCCCTTGGCGGTGCAGCTGCGGGGCAAATTCATCAGCGAGATGAAACGCCGGGGAGCCCGCGTGCTGCTGCCCGGCAGCAACGAGGACCAATACCTGATTCTGCAAGGCAGCTGGCAGGGCGAAGGCGAGTTTCTGGCGCTGGATTTAAAAATCATCGCCCTCGGTCAGGACGGCCCGGAAGCCGTGGCCGCGGCCAGCGCCAAGCTGCTGAAAAAACGCCTCGACGAAAACGCCCTGATCGCCGATCTCGACTCCTGGGGTCGCTACCTGCTGCGCAAGCTGGAACTGCAGGTCAGAAACCGACAACGCCGCAGCGTCTATTTACGCGCCTTTCAGATAAAGGGGAATTTGCGGGAAAAAGGTGACCTGGGAATTTATCTCAACGACTGGCTGCGCCCGGCCCTGGCCGAAAACAACCTCTTTCGTGTGCTCGACCCCCAGCACGAGCTCTGTCGGCTTGATGTCGAACAGTTGCGGACCCGGGGCGGCCTGCCGCAAAACCGCCGGGCCGGGCCGGAAACCGACTCCGACCTGACCGCCGATCTGATTCGGGCCGACACCGAGCTCTGGGGCAGCGCCTGGAGTAATCGCCGCCAGCTGGAGATTCGGATTTCCATTCTCGATCCCGGCGGCATCCAGATCAGCGCCGCCTCGGCCACGGTGCCGGAGAACCTGTTTCCCGACTATCTGGTCGACCGCGAAGGTCAGGCCAAAGGCCTGGTTGCCGCCGGAGAGCTAGACTCCGAACAGGTCAGCCTTGGCGGTCTGCGGGTGGAGCTCAGCAGTAACCGCGGCGACCACCGGCCCCGTTATTATCAGGGCGAGCAGATTCGTTTTCTGGTCCGCCTCAATCGCCCCGCCTGGGTTTATCTGTTCTATCTCAACCCGGACGGTTCGGCCGTCCTGCTCTATCCGCTTGACCGGCGGCAGCGTTTCGATTCCCAGGCGCCCCCTCTGAAGGCCAATCATCTTCTGGTCCTGCCCGACGACGGCTGTCCCTATGACCTTAAAGTCAGCCCGCCTTTCGGCGTTGACCGGGTTCTGGCCATCGCCGGCGAAAACCGGCTGACCCCACCACCCGGCGAACTGCTCGACCAAGAGAGCGCCGCTCAGTTCTTCGCCGATCTCCGCCGCGCCGCGACCGACGCGCACACCGGCCATGCCGAAGCCCGTCTGGAACTGATCACCCTGGCCAAACCCGTCAGCGTTCGTTGAGCAGCGGCCGCCAGCCGCCGGCGTCCGGCTTGAAAGCCGCCGGCGGCGAAGGCACCAACCCATCTTTAACCCGGCCGAAACGGACCGTATCTTCCTTGGCCCGAGGCCAGTTATAGCTGAATTTTTCCGAGGGATGCTGGGCCCGGTCGGTGGCCCGAGGCACCGCCAGCAGCCAGCGCCGACCCTCACTCTCTCCGTCCGCCCGCTCCGGGGCCGCGGGAGCGGCGCGGTCTAGGACCCGGCCGCCGGGCGCGGCTGGGCGCACGACAAAACCATCCGCCCGGCAAACGCCAGCCAAACTCACCAGCATAAGCCCGACCAGCCAACCCCGAAGCCAACGCGACAACGAAAACATGTTCCCCTCCCGCTTCTTGAGAACGGAATAAAGGCCACCCTTCTGACGACGCCCAGACTTCAGGGCAGCAGGCGCAGATTCTTGGCGGCGTATTTCTTCAACTTGCGATCCGGAGCGGTCTCGGCGACGCGACGCAGGGTCGCGGCGTAACGACTTTCGCCGGAGGCGGGCGCCCAGCACGTTGCAGAACCAGGCCATCGCGTCCGCATGATATTTATCCCGGCTTTTCAGCTGATAACCCTTGAGCAACTCCCGATCGACCGCGTCCAGCAGAATCCTTTCCGTGGGATAGGCGCGGATGATTTTCTTGGCGGCGTAACGCTGATCCTGCGCTTTTCCGGACTGCAGCAGATGCAGGCATTTTCTGATCTCCGTATCCAGCGCCGGGGTTTTGCCGGCGCTCTTTGCCGGCGGCGGCAAGGCGGCCGTTGACACCGGCGGATCCGGGGTTGCTGGTGGGGCGAGCGGGGCCGGCGGCGCCACCGGAGTTGCGGCGGAGCTCGCGGACGGCGAACTGGAGGGCCTTGCCGGCAACGCCGCACTGCCGTTTTCCGGCTGAAAATAAAAGCTACCCATCAGGGAAGAGGTTTCCCAGGGCGTCTGCCGACCCGAGGTTTCCCCGACCACGCCGATCCGCACCTGTTTAAAAACCTCCTCGATGCTCAGATCGGGCCGCTCCATGTTGGCGAGCAGATGCTTGGTGTAAAGCCCGTTGCCGTCCGTCCCGTCCGCGGCCACCGCTCCGGGCGAGGTGGCAAAGGCCAACAGGGTGCCGCGCGGCGCGTCCACCAGCGCCAGTCCCTGGGTCGCGCTGCGAAAGCTACGGGCAAAGGGATTATCCCGACAGGCATCGAGCACCACGATATTGAGCTGGCAGCGAGCATCCTCCATCTTGCCCAGAACCCGCCCCAGATCCAGGGCTTCGAATTCGACATCGGCTTCGGTCTGCAACTGCGCGTCGGCCGGAATCAGGTAATTGCGCCCTTTGGCCTGAATCCCGTGCCCGCGCCGGCCGCACTCAGGCCAGCAGAGCGGCGGCATTGCGGGTGAAGATATGTTCAAGCATCTTTTCCGTCAGTCCCAGGGCCGCGATCGCCTCGGCATTGGCGCGCACCCCCGGCACCCCCGGAAAATCCGTGCCGAAAACGAACTTGGGATAAAACCTGGCCAGTTTGGGATAGTAGCGCAGCAGATTACGCGGCGGCAGACCGGACAGATCAATATAGACCCGCTCGTGGCGCATGATCATGAACTCGGCGAGCTGATACCAGAAGCCGCGGCCGCCGTGACAGAGAACCAGCTTCAGCGTGGGAAAATCAACCGCGAGATCATCAAAATCATAGGGGTCGGCATGACGCAGGCGAACGCCGGGAAAAACCGAGGTGCCGGCGTGCAGCATCAGCGGCAGCTCCCGGTCCCGGCAGATTTCGTACACCGGATACAGGCGCGGGTCGTTGACCCGATGCCGGCAATGGACGCCGTGAATCTTCAGCCCCCTGACCCCGAGCCCGAGCTGACGCTCGAATTCGGCGACCGGATCGGAGTGCAGCTCCGGATTCAGCGCCCCGAAAGGAATAAACTGCGGATATCGGCCGGCGATCGCCAGGGCCCGCTCGACCGGCATGACTCCGGCCGTATGCGGAGCGTATTCCGGCAGCAGCACCCCGCCGACCACCCCCTCGTCGGCCAGCACCCGGGCAAAGGCGTCGACGTCCTGCTCGCCCCGCGCAGTATAAATTTCCCGCCAGTAGGGCCCGGTCTCCATCCAGAGTTGCCGGGCCTTTGCCGACCACTCATAATAATGACCGGTGTGAAGATGAAAATCGAAGAGGTTACGCATCGCTCGCTCTACCTGTATGCTCCGGTCGCCGAAAAGGTTTTGCCGGGCGACCGCCAATAAGCACCCACCTCGGTACAGGGGCTGGTTTTTTGCAAACCAAAAATAAATGTTTCCGAACCTAAACGGTGAGCTCCTAATGCGGGAGCGAGCCCCGCAACCCAAAGGGCCCTTACGGCCCGCAAATAAGTGCTTTTATCAGAACATTTTCTTGTTTTTGTGGTTAAAAAAACTGTTAAAAAAACAAGAAAATAACCTGTAAGACACTAATAAGCCGGAGGCTGCTTTTTTGTCAAGTGGGCCGGCTTAAAAAAATCGGGGTCGGGGCGGGCGCGGCCATTTTTTTAAGCCGCCAAGCGCTGTGTTTTAATGTAAAAGCTGTATTTTTTGAGGAAAAACCAGCGCCGCCGGGCGGCCCTCATAGCGATTTTTCACCGCGCGGCAACATTTACATTGCAATCCTGTGGGGATTTTGCCATGTATTGCGACCATAGGCAGCCCCCCCTTTTGAACGCGGCCGCCCCCGCCCCTGGAGCGGACCGCCGGTCAGCAAACCATGATCAGACTGATTATCAACGCCGACGATCTCGGCAGCGGCCCCCAACGCGATCGCGGCATTCTTCACGCCTTTGAGCGGGGACTGGTGACCAGCGCCTCGCTGCTGGCCAACGGTTCCAGTTTCACCGAGGCGGCCCGGCTGGCGCAGGCTGCAACTGCCGCTGGGAGTTCATCTCAATCTTTCGGAGGGCCGCGCCCTGACCGGCTTAATTCCCGGCCTGACCAACCACAACGGCCATTTCCCCGGCAAGGCGGGATTACGGGCCCGACTGATGCGCCCCGCCCTGCCCCGCCATGAAATCCGCCGCGAACTTACAGCCTAGGTTGATCGCGTTTGCCAATCCGGACTGGAGCCCGACCATCTCGACAGTCATCAGCATTTCGTGCTCTTTCCCGCGCTCAGCGACCTGGTTCTGGACCTGCATCGCGAGCTGAATATTTTGGCCCTGCGCCGACCGCTGCCGGCCGAGAGCCCGCCCATTGCAAAAGGAAGGGAAAAGACGACAAGAAAAGCGCTTACAGGAGATGGACCGCGGTGGCCTTAAAGGAGACGACCAGCTGGTCGCCGATTTGAGGATTGAGCTCGACCAGGGCCTGGCTCGTGATCAGGGCGGTAAAGACCAGGGCGCCGACGGCCAGATCGAGCTCAAAGAAAAACCCGCAGCCGCGTCGGGCCGTGACCCGGCCGACAAAGGCGTTGCGAAGGCTGGCGGCAAGCGGCCGGCGGCTGAGGATCAGATCTTCCGGGCGAATCGCGAGATAGCGCTTGAGCGGTTCGGCCCGGCGGCCCAATTCGATAGTCAGGTCCGCGACCCGGGCCGCGGCGTCGTGAAACTCGGCGGGAAAGAGGTTTTTCATGCCGACGAACTCGGCCACCATCGCGGTCGCGGGACGACGAAAGATATCCTCGATCGCCCCGCTCTGCACCAGCCGTCCCCGATCCATGACCGCCGCCGCCCGGGCCAGGACCAGGGCCTCGGTAAAATCGTGGGTGACCAGAAGAAAGGTAGCCGACCCGGCTGCGTGCAGTTCGCGCAGATGCAGCTGAATTTCCTGACGGAAGGCGGGATCGAGCGCGGACAGGGGCTCGTCGAGGAGCAGAATTTCGGGTTCCACCACCAGGGCCCGGGCCAGGGCCGTGCGCTGCCGTTCGCCGCCGCTCAAGGTTTCCGGGCGCCTCGACAGCAGGGAAGAAAGATTGAGACGGTCGACAAGCTCGTCCAGCCGGGCCCGGTTTTTCTTTTCCGGGTGAAAACGCAGCCCGTAACGAATGTTTTCCAGCACCGACAAGTGGGGAAAAAGCGCGTAATCCTGATAAACGAGGCTGATGCCCCGCCGTTCCGGAGGCAGATGGGTCAGACGCCTGCCGCCGGCGTAAATCTCGCCCCGGCGCAGGGGCACGAGCCCGGCCAGGGCTTCGAGCAACACGCTTTTCCCGGCACCGGTCGGCCCCATCAGGGCGAAAAAAGATCCCGGCGCCAGTTCGAGACTGATGCCGTCCAGCCGAAAAGCCCCCAGCTCCGCCGTCAGGTTCTCCAGTTTCAGACTCATCCCCGCCCCCCGCGCGCCGCCACGCCCCGGCCCAGCACGCGCAGGCCGACAAAAAGCAACAGGCAGATCAGAATCAACCAGACCGCGACCGGCTGTGAATAGCGCAGGCCGAAAGACTGAAAACGCTCGAACATCAGCACCGGCGCGATCATCGGATGATAGGCGATGATCACGACCGCGCCGAACTCACTTAAAGCCCGGGCCCAGGCCATGATCACACCGCTCAGAAGCGAGCGCCGGGCCAGGGGAAAGGTGACCAGGCAGAAGGTCGCCGTCATCGAGGCGCCCAAACTGCGGGAGACGTGTTCCAGGCGGGGCGGCACCGCGGCGAAGCCTTCCCGCGCCGCCTGCAGATAGAAAGGCAGGCCGACAAAGGTCATGACCATGATGATGCCGGCCGGATGGCCGACGATTCTGACCCCCATCTCTCCCAACAGGCGGCCCAGCCAGAAGTTCTTGCCGACCAGGCCGAGCAGGGCGATGCCGACCACCGGATGGGGAATGACGATCGGCAGATCGACGAGCGCCTCGATTAGGCGCTTGCCGCGAAACTCCACCCGGGCCAGAAGATAGGCGAGCGGCGTACCGAAAATAAAACAAATCAGGGCGGCGCAGCCGCCGGTGTACAAACTGAGCCAAAGCGCGCCGTAAACCTCGGGATCGCGAATCGTCTCCGCCAGGGCCGCCGGGGAAGGCGCGCTCACCAGGCGCAACAGCGGCACCGTGATAAAGAGCAGCACCAGCATACTGCCGGCCAGGACCAACCAGAAAAAACCTTCCCGGCGCATGCCCCTTTACCGCCCGCCGGCCGCCGGCCGGGCCCGCAACTTAGCCGGCAGAGACTCGGGCTTTGAGCCCGGACTCAGACGCGGCGGCGACAGGGGCGGCTGTCCCATGGCGGCCAGGATTTTCAGACCGCCCTCGGGATCGAGCAGAAAATCAAGAAAACGAAGCGCCGCCTGCGGCTGCGGGGCCCGGTCGAGCAAAGTCACCCCGTAGGTGATCGACTTGCCCTGCAAAAGGATTCGCTCTCCCGGTTTCTTGCCGTTGACCTCGACCTGGGCCTGTCGATAAAACTCGTCCTCGGCCGGATTGCCGAGATTGAGTTTATCGGGCAGGGCGACAAATTCAAGCCCGTGCTGCACCGCGACCGAGCGATATTCCCAGGCGTAATCCAAAACCCCGCTTTCCAGCAAAGCTAGCAGCTCCACGGCCTTGGGCCGAATATTGGCCTCCGGCCGGGCGGCCGTCAGCCGCGCCGCCAGGCCGGGCCGGCCCAGCAGTTTTTCGGCCAGCTGCAAGACCATCAGGGCGCTGTAGCCGCAGGGATCGAGATTGGGGTCGGAATGCCCCCAGTTGACCCCCGGCCGGGCCAGAATCTCGGTCCAGTTATGCGGGCCGATTTCAGCCGCGTAGGCGCTGGCGGGGGTATAGCAAAGCACCATCTGGTTCGTGGCGAACAGAATATTCCAGGAGGCCTCGGTCGGAATCAGCATGCGGTCGATCACGGCAAAATCGGCCGCCGCCATGAGGTCGCAGGGCCGGTGCAGCTCGCTGATCATGCGGGCGCACTGGCTGCTGCCGCCGGCTTCGCGCAGAACCTCGAGCTCCGGATGCCGCGCCTCGAACTCCTTTTCCAGCGCCGCCAGGGGCACGGTCAGGCTGCCGGCATGAAAGATGATCACCGCCTCGGCGGCGGCCGGCGGCGGCGTACCCCAGAGCAGAGCGAAAAACAGCGCCGCGAGCAGACCGCGGCCCAGAACCTGACGCACATAACCGAGCCGACAAGGCATCGTTCAACCTCCTCTTTTTTGTTTGAAAATCAGTTCGCACCAGAACAAACGAACTCGATTTTACACAAAAAAGACCCTGGAAGCAATAAAAATTACCAAGACTTCCTCAGACGAACCCGCCCCGCAAGCTTAAGATAAGAGAACCCCTGCGGCCCGCGGCCGACAGCGTTTTCGCGGCTCGCAAACAACTACTCTCAGCCGTTTTTTTTGCAAAGCAAACCTACTAAACCGTGGGGCAAAAGTTCAGCTTTCCGCCCAACCGCCTTTGCGTCCCGGTTGCTGCAGGGCTTTTTCCAGGCGTTGCAGATATTCGCGGCGGCTGATCTCCCGCCCGCCGAAACGGCGCAGATGGGCGGTCAGAAACTGCAGATCGATAAAATGCAGCGACCGCCGCCGGGCCACCGCGACCACTTCGGCCAGGGCCGCCTTGGAGGCGTGATCGACCAGGGAAAACATCGACTCCCCGAAAAACGCCCGGCCCAGACAAACCCCGTAGAGCCCGCCGACCAGGCGGCCGTCCCGCCAGGTTTCAAAGGAATGGGCCAGGCCCGCCCGGTAAAGATCGAGATAGGCGTCCTGCATGGCCGGGGTGATCCAGGTGCCGCTTTCGCGGCGGCGGACAACGTCGGCGCAGGCCTTGAGCACCTGGGCGAAAGCCCGGTCCCGGCTGCAGGTAAAGGCGGCGTGGCACAGATAACGGCGATCGCGGCGGGAAAGCCTAAATTCTTCCGGAAAAAGCACGGCTCGGGGATCGGGCGACCACCAGAGCGGGGGATCATCGGGTCCGAACCAAGGGAAAATGCCCTGGGAGTAGGCGCGCAGCAACCGTGCGCGCGACAGATCGCCGCCGACGGCCAGCAGCCCGCTGTCCGCGTCGGCCAGATAGGCGGGCGGAAACACTGGCCGCGCGCTGAGACGGTAAACAGGCATCGGTTTTCATCCTCCTTGCGGTTCGCGGCCGGGTTTGACATAACCGGCATTTAAACACAGTCGGAATGATTATGCAAACCGTGGAAATTCGTAACCAGGTAAAAATTGTTGGCGAACCGGATCCGGATAGTGACCTCGATTTATTGATCGTCGTGGAAAAGTCGGATCAGAAAATGCCGCAGCGTTCAATGGCAGGTCGCCGGGTGCTCCGCGACCTGCGTCTGGCAAAAAACATCCTGGTCTATACGGCAGACGAGTTCAATCTTTTGCTCCAGGACCCTGCGTCCCTGGCGCGCAAGGTCAAGCGGGAAGGGAAGCTTCTTTATGAAAAGCCATGAACAGTGGCTGGTCAAGGCCTCCAGTGATTACCAATCGCCCCTGAAACTGTTTGCGGGTGAAAGCCCTATTTTTGATACCGCGATTTATCACGCCCAGCAAACCGCGGCAAAGGCCCTGAAAGCTTTCTTAGGCCTTTAAAGAGCAGGCTTTGCGAAAAACTCACAATCTTGAGTTGCTGGTAATTTTCTGTTCCGAGCTGGACGATAGCTTCTCTTGTCTATTGCCGGGCGCCGAAGTCTTGACTCCTCCCCGGTAACCCGCCTTTTCTATGGGGGTAAATTATTTTCTTGAAAAATACCCTGATTATTCGATAAAGGCTAAAGCTAGGATCTGTCAGGTTATGGGCAAAGGTTGCCGGAGTCGCGGATGGAAGCGAACGCCCGGGGGATGATCAAAATTGATCGAAAGGAGACTGATTTGAAAAAGCGAGCGACCTGGTTAATCTTGGTGGCGGTGGTGCTTTTCGTGGTTATGGTTCTGGCGGCGGGGCCGGCATGTGCCTGGTTGATGGGTGGTTTCGAGGCGCCGGCGGCCAAGCCGAAGCCGGCGGCTTTAAAACTCCGGGCGCCGGGGCGCCCGGACGCGATTTTTTCTAAAAAACGCATTATTTTTATGGGGGAAGTTTATAAGTTCTCACGTGAAGGCGCGAAGGCGCGAAGAGACCTGAAACAACTTCGCGCCCGTATCAGTGATTCTTCATTGAAAATTGATAATTCGTAATTCGTAATTGATTCATGCAATACGCATTTTTTACCATTTCCGGCTATCCCGAAGCCGACGAGGTTGAAAAACTCAACCGTTTCCTGCGCTCGGTAAGAGTGCTGCGGATCGAACGCAGCTTCTCGGCCGCTCATGGTAGCTGGTTTCTGGCGGTCTAATATCAGGACGGCAAACCGGAAAAAAATCAGCCCTCCGGCGGCCGCCGCAGCAAGATCGACTACCGCGAGATTCTGGAGCCGGAAACCTTCGCCGTTTTCGACCGTCTCCGCGCCTGGCGTAAGGAGCAGGCCGCCGGCGAGGGCCTGGCCCCTTACGTGATTCTCACCAACGAGCAACTGGCGGCGATTGCCCGGCTCGATGAAATTTCTTTAGCCGCCCTTGGCCGCATCGACGGCATCGGCGAGGCGCGGCTGCAGAAATACGGCGCGGCAGTGCTGGCGGTCTGCCGGGAACATCAGCAGTCGGCGGGGCAAGGTGGAGAAGCAAACCATGGCGCGTAGACGCGGCGGCCTTTACTTACGCATTGCCGAGCCCGACAACCTGCGCCTGGCTTATCTCAAGGCCCGGCGCGGTAAACGGCAGCGGCCCCAGGTTAAAGCCTTTGCCGCCGAGCTTGACGACAATCTCTTGCGCCTGCGCCGGGGGCTTTTGGGCGCCGAGCCGTTAAGCCTCGGCAACTACCGCTACTTTATGGTGCACGACCCCAAGCCCCAGCTGATCTGTGCCGCCGCCTTTGAGGAGCGGGTCCTGCATCACGCCATCATGAATGCCTGCGAGCCGGTTTTCGAGGCCTTCGCGATCTTTGATTCCTACGCCTGCTCGCCCTCTTTGCCGAGCTTTTGGCCACCTACGAGACGGCGCCGGGCAGAGGCCTGCCGATCGGCAACCTGATCTCGCAGCATCTTGCTAATTTCTACCTGGGCGCCTTTGACCACTGGCTCCAGGAGGAGCTGCGGGTGGCCGGCTACCTGCGCTACATGGATGATTTTCTCCTCTTTGCCGATGAACCTTCGCGGCTTAAGGAGCAGTTGGCGCACCTGGAAGAGTTTCTGGCGGCGCGGCTGAAGCTTACACTCAAAGACAATGTCCAGCTCAACCGTTCGGCCCGCGGCATCCCTTTTCTCGGCTATCGGGTGTACCCCGGCCGTCTGCGGCTGGCACCGGCGGCGCGGCGGCGCCTGGCCGGCAAACTGAAGCTCAATGAAAAACTTTTTCGGGCCGGCCACCGATTACATGGAACTTCAGGTCAAACTGCTGCAAACCGCCGACCGTACCGTGGCCGGTTCCCTGAGCTGGCGCAGCCGCCTGGAGCCTGGAACCCGGCTGGCAGAAAAGGGCGGCGACCGGACGCGGCAATATCTATCATCGGGACGTCGAGGTGGTCGGGCCGGGGGCCGACGGCTCCTCCGGTCCCCGCCTGACGGCCCGGCTGGACCGTAATCCGCCCTGCTATCCGGCCGGGGCCGAGGTCACGCTTCAGATCGGCGCCGAAGCCGGAGCCTATCTGTATATTCTCAACATCGCCGCCGACAACACCGTGACCCTCAATTACCCCAACCGCTATTTACCCGACCGGGCCCTGGCCGGCGGCGATTTCCGTTTTCCCCCGGCCGACCTGCCCCAGCTGAAACTGCTGCTCTATCCGCTGCCCGGAAAACGGCCGACCGCAAAGCCTTCAAGGTGATCGCCGCGAATAAGCCGCTCGATTTTTCCTTTCTCAAGGTGCCCGAAGGCCGCATATTCGCCGGCGCCGAAGCCGCCGAGCTCAAAAAAGTGCTGACGGTTGGTTGTGATACTCTAAAATTGATCAGTTAAAGAGCTAGTGATTACGGAAAATTGACCACCCACAGCGACCTTTTCTGTATA
>Ga0209614_1000194_pt1 | contig 56818 bp, 50 predicted proteins | sample BlaSprsedimmetaG_FD_185484 | JGI IMG/M metagenome (GOLD analysis project Ga0209614, IMG submission 185484) | Hot spring sediment bacterial and archeal communities from California, USA to study Microbial Dark Matter (Phase II) - Blank Spring... ...
GTGTGGGTGTGAGGGTGGAGGTAGGTGTGGGAGCAGGCGTGGGAGTGTGGGTGGGGGTGGATGTGGGCCAAGGTGTGCTTGAAGGGGTAGGGATTAGTGAGGGAGTGGGAATTCCCAAGGTATGGGCAGCCGCGCTGACATCTCGTCTGCTCGCGGCTTTGTCTGTGCGCGAGGTGCCTGGAATGACCGAGGCTTGGACTGTCCGCGAAGCAGTAAAGCCGGCGATCAGGGCGAGCGCTATCAGACTGCCAAGACCGTTGTAAGCGTTTCGCGTCTCGTGGGACATGTTGTGCTCCTCACCCTGCCCCAGACTCTGGCTTTTTCAGGGGCAGGGGCTACCGAAAGCTGCGCGGGCTTGACGCGTTTTCATGTCAGGCCTTCTTGGGTCTCACCAACGACGTGTTCGACGACAGCTCTGAGGTCTTCCGTGCGGTGATAGACGGCCAGTTGACGGTCGGCGCTGGTGCCTTGTTGGAGAATAGTGTGGATGTACTCGATCTCTGTTCGGCTCTCCAACTCGTCCACGACGTCGTCCACCCACGCCAGGATCTCTTCCATCAGTTGAGGGAGGGGGATTTCTTTACCCTTGCCAAAGTCAATCAATTTCTCCTCGATGCCGTATCGCACGGCGCGCCACTTGTTCTCGTCGAGCAGGTACTTGCGGTACAGCCGCCAGCTCTGATTCGCCTGCCGTAAACGGACCAGTTTAGCGATGATGGCCTGGATGAGGGCGGTCAGCGAGAGGGTCTCCTCGATGCGTGTGCACATATCGGGGATGCGTACTTCCAGCGTGGGGAATTTGGCGCTGGGACGCGCGTCCCACCAGATGTGAGTCGGCTCGGCCAGGCTGCCCGTTTGCAGCAGCATGTCCACATAGCTGCGATAGTCAGCATAGGAGCCGAACAGGGGAGGAGTGCCGGTGCGGGGCAGGCTTTCAAAGACGACGCTGCGGTAGGATTTCAGCCCGGTATCACGACCGTGCCAGAACGGGGAGCTGGTTGATAGGGCGAGAATGTGGGGCAAAAAATAGCGCAGCTGGTTCATGATCTCGATGAGCAGTTCGTGATCCTCGATGCCAACGTGAACGTGCATGCCAAATATCAACAACCGGCGGCCTACGTCCTGTAGGAAGCGGGCCAGTTCAGGATACCGTCCAAAGGGAGAGATCTCTTGACGGGCCCAGGAGGAGAAGGGATGAGTGCCCGCCGCTGCTACCCATAATCCTTCCTGCTGGGCCAGGTCTCGGATTGAGCGGCGCATGCGGATCAATTCTCGCCGCGCTTCCTTGGTATTTTGACAGATGAACGTGCCGACCTCGACCTGGGATTGCAGGAATTCGGGACGGATTTGGTCAGACAGCACGGTTTGTCCCCGTTCGAGGAATCGCTGCACATAAGAGCACAGTTCCAGGGTCTGGGGATCAATGATCTGGTATTCTTCTTCAATGCCGATGGTCAGGGATGGGTCGTTCATAGGGACTCGGAACTGATTATATCACATTAGTAGATTGCTCTCAAATTATACCACTGGGGGGAATTGACCTTCTGTCTGGTGATCATGGCGCAGTCAGTTTTCTCGGCGTTTTCACGGGGCGGTCGAAATCACTTGACGTTACCCGCTTGTCTGCTACAATTGGCCCTGAAATGCCGGACAATTTTGTGCTACGCCACCGTTTCTTCGGGTTGTCTGTTCTATCAGGTTCTGCAGCTGGGGGCCTCGTGCAGGCCTTTCCCCGTTGGGTATCCCGTTTTATCGTCGGGCTGTCGTTGCTCAGTCTGCTGGGGCTGCTGCCGGTCGGCTGTTCCCGAGCATCCAATCCCCAGGGCGGCGTCTCGACCTCTGCCCAGGTCATCGAGAACAAGGGCTCTGACACCCTGGTCAATTTAGCGTTGGCGTGGGCCGAGGCGTATGCGAGGGTGCAGCCCGACTTGAGCATCTCGGTCACCGGCGGGGGATCGGGCACCGGTATCGCCGCGATGATCAACGGGACGGTCGACATCGCGAACGCCTCGCGGACGATGAAGCCGGAGGAAATCGCGGCTGCCGGGGCCAACGGCTTCGTCCCGGTCGAGTTCACCGTCGCCCGTGATGCCATCGCCGTCGTCGTCCATCCCTCCAACCCGGTGGACGCCCTCACGTTGGAGCAGATCTCGGCCATTTATACCCGACAGGTCACTCGTTGGAGCCAGGTCGGGGGGCAGGATAGGCCTATCGTCCTCCTCTCCCGGGAATCGAATTCGGGCACATACGTCTACTTTTTGGAAAATGTGATCCGGCTGGGAGATGACGAGAGTGACCTGCTCTTTTCGCCGGATACTTTATTGATGCCGTCGTCGGAGGGGATCAGCGCCGAGGTGCGACAGAACCCCAATGCGATTGGGTATGACGGTCTGGGTTACGTGACGCCGGATCAAAAGGTGTTAGCCGTGGCCCGGGAGCCTGGCATGCCGTACGTCTTGCCCTCGGTCGAGACGGTGAACGATGGTTCGTATCCCATCTCGCGCCCCCTCTACATGTACACCTCGGGCAAGCCTAGCGCCCAAGTCGAGGCGTATCTGGACTGGATCTTGAGCGCCGGGCAGGCTTTGGTGCCCGAACTGGGCTTTGTGCCGTTGAACTAGCGGCTGACGGGTGAACGGTTATTAGCTATGGACGAAACGCGCCAAACTCGGGGGGGGGAATTCCTGATCGAGAGCTTTATTCGAGTGATTGGGGTTTCCAGTATTGGGTTCGTCGGGCTGATCTTTCTTTTCCTGTTGCGGGAAGGGATCCCCTTCTTTTTCGAGGTCGAACCGGGTAATCTACTCGGCACGCGCTGGTACCCGACGTTCGATCTGTTCGGCATGCTGCCCTTGCTGCTCGGATCGGTGCTGGTCACGGTGATCGCCATGGGTATCGCTCTGCCCCTGGGGGTGGCAACGGCGATCTTTGTGCGGGAGGTGGCGCCGAACTGGGCGCGCGAGATTCTCAAGCCGCTGATCGAGGTGCTGGCCGGTATTCCCTCGGTCGTATTGGGATTTTTCGGCATGACGTTGATCGCTCCCCTCGTTCGGGAGACGTTGGGAGTACCGACCGGTCTGACCGCCTTCACCGGAGCGCTCATTTTGGCCTACATGGCCCTACCGACCATCATCAGCGTGGCCGAGGACGCCCTCGACGCGGTGCCCAAAAGCTATCGGGACGCCGGTCTGGCTATGGGCGCCACTCAATGGCAGACCATCTGGCGCGTGGTGGTGCCCGCGGCCCGCTCCGGCATCGTCACGGCGATGATGCTGGGGATGGGACGCGCCATTGGCGAGACCATGGCGGTGATGATGGTCACGGGCAACGCTGCTCGCATGCCGCTCGCTCTCGATTCCCTGTTCCAACCCGTGCGCACCATGACCGCCACCGTCGCCGCCGAGATGGGCGAGGTCGCCCAGGGCAGTACCCACTACCGCGCGCTTTTTGCAATCGGCATCATCCTTTTTCTGTTGACCTTTGTCATCAACCTGGCGGCTGCCTCGACGATCTTTAAGAAGCGGCGGCGCGGAGGCCTGCGCTGATGGACCGTCACTTGGTACAGCGTCTCGGATTTGCCCTGCTGAGCCTGGTGGCTCTCGTTGTCGTCGCCCCGATTCTGCTGGTCGTGGGCGCGGTCGTCGTGCGAGGCAGCGGCGCGATCAACTGGGAATTTCTCACCGCTATGCCGCGCGATGGTATGAAGGCCGGCGGCATCCTGCCGGCTCTGGTCGGCACCGTGATCCTCACCCTCGGCACCGCCCTGGCGGCAATTCCGGTAGGGGTGGGAGGGGCGATTTACCTGTCCGAGTACGCCCGCGATACCTGGCTCACCCGCGCCATTCGCTTGGCCATCATCAACCTGGCGGGCATCCCGTCCGTGGTGTATGGGCTGTTTGGCTTGGGGCTGTTCGTGCTTTTTCTCCAGTTTGGCACCTCTATCCTGGCCGGCTCGCTGACGCTGGCGATCATGACGCTGCCCGTGATCATCAGTGCCTCCGAGGAGGCACTGCGGGCTGTGCCGACCGAGTTCCGCACGGTCAGCGCCAGTCTGGGAGGCACCCGCTGGCAGGGGATTCGTCACATCGTGCTGCCCCAGGCCTTGCCGGGCATCATCACCGGTGTCATCCTGGGCTTGCTGCGAGCTGCTGGCGAGACCGCTCCCATCCTCTTTACGGTGGCTGCCTTCTACCTGCCCCGTTTACCTCGATCGCCTTTCGATCAGACCATGGCCCTGCCCTACCATCTGTATGTGACGAGCACTCAAGTGCCGGGTATGCCGATGAAAATCCAGTATGGCACTGCCCTGGTGCTGCTGGCCCTGGTGCTCTCGATGAACGTCGTCGCGACGATCATTCGCAGCTACTATCGGAAACGCCGGCAGTGGTGAAGGGGACTCGATGTCGCTCCCAGAAGAGCCCAAAATTCGCATCCAAAACGTCAGCTACTCCTATGGTGGCCAGCCGGCCCTGAGCAGCGTGACCCTCGACGTGCCGGCCAATGCGATCAGCGTGTTTTTTGGCCCGGCCGGCGGTGGCAAGACGACCCTGCTGCGGCTCATCAACCGGCTCAACGACCTGGTGGAGGGGACGCAAATGGCCGGCTCTATTCTGCTGGATGGACAGGACCTCTACGCCCCGGAGGTGAACGTGACAGAGCTGCGACGACGGGTGGGCATGGTCTTTGCGCTCCCGCTGCCCTTGCCGGGCACGGTGCGGGAGAACGTCCTCTATGGCCCCCAGTTGGCCGGTGTGGGAGACCGCACGATCCAGGACGAGATCCTGATGCGCAGCCTCACCCAGGCCGCCCTGTGGGACGAAGTGAAGGATCGGTTGGACGATCCCGCGGTTGCGCTTTCGGGAGGACAGCAGCAGCGGCTGTGCATCGCCCGCAGCCTGGCTCTGGAGCCCCAGGTCCTGCTCCTGGATGAGCCGACCTCTGGACTGGACCCGATCTCGACGGCCAAGGTCGAGAATTCCCTATTTCAACTCAAGGAGAACTATACCATCATCATCGTGCCGCACAGCGTCCAACAGGCCGCTCGCGTCGCCGACTATGCGGCCTTTTTCCTGATGGGCGAACTGATCGAACATCGTCCGGGGAACGAAATCTTTGTCACGCCTCACCATCAACGCACCGAGGATTACGTCACGGGGCGGTTTGGGTAAGAGCTTATGGCCAAGATCGAGATCACGGACCTCAATTTCTACTATGGAGACATGCAAGCCCTGCATCATATCGCGATGTCAGTTCCAGACCGGCAGATCACGGCCCTGATTGGACCTTCGGGGTGCGGCAAGTCCACCTTCCTGCGCTGTCTCAACCGCATGAACGATACCATCCCCGGCACTCGGGTGGAGGGGAGCGTGCTGCTGGACGGTCAAAATATCTATGCGCCCGGCACCAACGTGGTAGACCTGCGGCGGCGGGTGGGCATGGTCTTTCAACGCCCCAATCCCTTTCCCCAGTCTGTTTTCGATAACGTTGCTTTTGGCCCCCGGGTCTTGGGATTGACCAGAGAAAGGGACCTGCATGAATTGGTGGAGGAAAGTTTGCACCGGGCGGCGTTGTGGGACGAGGTAAAAGACGATCTCCACCAGGATGCGCAGCAGCTTTCTTTGGGACAGCAGCAGCGGCTTTGTATCGCCCGAACCATTGCCGTAGAACCAGAAGTCATTCTGATGGACGAGCCTTGTTCGGCCTTGGATCCTATCGCTACGCTAGAGATCGAAGAGTTGATGAAAAAGCTCGAAAAGGAGTATTGCATCCTCATCGTCACCCACAATATGCAGCAAGCCGCGCGAGTCTCGGATTGGACCGGGTTCTTTTGGCTGGGCAAGCTGGTAGAATTCGATGCCACCCAAACAGTTTTTACCCGTCCTAGCCACAAGTTGACGGAGGACTATATCACCGGGCGAGCCGGATAGCGAGATGCTTTTTCCATCGTAGGGAGGGATATGATGATACGTGAAACGTTTGAGCGAGATCTGCAGCGTCTGCAGGACGAGACCTTGATCCTGGGAAGTATGGTTGAAAACGCCATCCTGGAGTCAGTGGGCGTCCTCAAGCGGCGGGACGTGGAAGGAGCCAAGCGCTTGATCGCCCAGGATCGGTTCATCAACCAGAAACGGTTTGACATTGAAGAGGAGGCCCTGGTGCTGATCGCCACCCAGCAGCCCATGGCCGTTGACCTGCGTACCATCGCCGCCGTGCTGGATATCACCCACGAGTTGGAACGCATCGGTGATTATGCCAAGGGCATCGCTCGCATCAGCCTGATGATCGGTGAACAACCCCTGATCAAGCCCCTGGTGGACGTTCCCAGGATGGCCGAAAAGGCCTGCGACATGCTGCACCGGGCGTTAGAAGCCTTTGTCACGCAAGATGTGGTTCTGGCCCGCTCCATTCCACCCGAAGACGAGGAGGTGGATGATCTCTACAACCAGGTCTATCGCGAGTTGATCACCTACATCCTATCTGATCCGCGACGCATCGAAGGAGCCAACTACCTGCTGTGGGTCGCTCACAACCTGGAGCGGTCGGCCGACCGGGTGACCAATATCTGCGAACGGGTGATTTTTACCGTCACCGGTGAGATGACCGAGTTGGACTCGGACACGGGACTGGCGGGCCTCTCCTAGCCGCGGCGCTCACCCCGTCTCGTTGTGCAGCTCTAACTTGACGCGCTGTTCGGTGCCGTTCAACAGGCGCTTGATGTTGGGCCGCAGCGACCAGATGACCAACGCGGCCGTGCCCAGGCCGTGGATCAGGTGCATCCAGGGGCCAGCCCCCAGCCCGGCCCGCAGGGCGTAGATGATTGGCAGCAGCAGCGCGACCACAATAGACCCCACCGAGGCCTGGCGGGTGACCGCTACCACCGGTATCCCGACCGCCGCCACGACCGCAACGCTCCACGGCCACAAACCGATGGCGCCACCGATGTTGGTCATGGTGCCGGCTCCGCCCTTGAAGCCGATAAAGACCGAATAGTTGTGCCCGGTCACGGCTGCTACACCAGCCAGCGCCTCGACCACGGGATTCCCCACCACCGCGCGGGCCAGCAGCACCGGCAGCAGCCCCTTCAGCACGTCGCACACCACGACCAGCAGCGCGACCCACGGCCCGGCCGCTCGCAGCGAGTTGGTGCCTCCGGTCCGTCCACTGCCGATCTGGCGCACATCTTTTCCCGTCGTCACTCGCACGAGCAACAATCCCACCGGGATGGACCCCACCAGGTAGGCGCCCACTATGACAATGATGCTCAAAACCAGTTTCACGGTATCCTCCTTGATCTATGCCAAGCGATTGGCAGCGCAGATTCCCCATCCGCTTTCGAGCTATGACATCAGTTAAAACACGAAATATTCCATGCCGTTACGCCCCCATGGACAAATTTCTGGCTTGGGGATGCCCTTCTGTTTGACACTCCTCTCACTCTCGTGTATGATGTTAGAAACACCTGTGCTGATTGGGTTGGGTGAAAGGCAGCAATTCCCGTTATGGAGTTCGTAGTAGCGACTTTAGTCGCTGTTTGCGCAATAGAAGCGACTAAAGTCGCCACTACGAACGTCAAATGTGTGACGGCGATGCTAAAACGGGAATTGCTGGGTGAAAGGAGAGAGGGGGATGCCAGCGATTATCGTGGTAGGAGCTCAATGGGGGGATGAGGGGAAAGGGCGGGTGGTGGACTGGCTGGCCTGCGACGTTCAACTCGTCGCCCGGTACAACGGCGGCGACAATGCCGGTCACACCGTGGTGGCCCAGGGACACAGACTGGGCTTGCACCTAGTCCCGTCCGGAATTCTGAACGCCGGCGTCACGTGCCTGATCGGCGCCGGTGTGGTGATGAACCCCGCGACGTTGACGGCAGAGATGGACGAGTTGGCGGGCCTGGGCGTGGACGTGGGACCCGCGCGGCTCAAGGTGAGCGCCGCTGCCCACGTCATCCTGCCCACCCACCGGGCGATGGATGGGGCCCAGGAGACCGTCCGCGGCGGAGAGGCCCTCGGCACGACCCGGCGCGGCATTGGCCCCACCTACGCCGACAAGGCGGCCCGCTCGAATCCCCGCGCAGGCGAGATGGCCCATCCCGAGCGGTTCGCCGAGCGGGTAGCCGAGGTCGTCCAGGTACACAATCGTCGCCTGGTGAGCGAGTTCGGTGCGGCGACTGTCTCCCCGGAGGAGGCTGCGGCCGAATACTGCGCCTATGCCCAGCGGCTGGCGCCTCACCTGGTGGATGGGACGGCGCTGGTGGGCGAGGCGTTGGCAGCCGGTCAATCGGTGTTGTGTGAGGGCGCTCAAGGGCTGCTCCTCGACCTGGACCACGGCAGCTATCCCTACGTCACCAGCTCCTCGACGGTGGCGGGCGGGGCTTTGACGGGGCTGGGGTTTGGTCCTCGGGAAGTCTCCCGCGTCGTCGGCGTCGCCAAGGCGTACACCACCCGGGTGGGAGCCGGGCCGTTTCCCACCGAGTTGCTGGACGAGATCGGCCAACAGATTCGGGACGTCGGTCACGAATACGGCACGACGACCGGTCGCCCGCGGCGCTGTGGCTGGCTCGATCTCCCCATCGTGCGTTACGCTGTGCGGGTCAACGGCCTGGACGAGATCGCGTTGACCAAGTTGGATGTGCTGACCGGGCTGGAGCGGCTCAAGGTGGCGGTGGCTTACGAGCGGGCCGGAGAACAGGTGCGACACTTTCCGGCCGAGTTTGGGGTCGAGGCGCTGGCCGAGTGGAGACCGGTCTACGAGGAACTGCCCGGCTGGACAGAGGACATCACGTCCGCCCGCCGCCGCGACGACCTTCCCCGGGCGGCCCTTGATTACGTGGCGCTGGTCGAGGAGCAGGTGGAGACGCCGATCTCTCTCATTGGCGTGGGGCCGGGCCGGGAGCAGGCGGTGATATAGCCCGTGGTCGGGGTGAGGAGAGCGGCTATGGTGCACGATGAGGTGCTGTCTGGGCGGGTATCGCGCCGTTCCGAGCCCGACAGGCGATCTCCCACATGATTTCGGCTACACGTCGGGCGGCGTCTGGTTGGCCCAGCGCCTGGGCGCGGGCGGCCATCTCTGCGAGCCGCTGCGGGTTGGTCACGAGCCGGCATACGGCGTGCGTCACTTTGGAGGGGGTCGGAGCCCACACGCCGGCTCCGGACTGGACGATATAGTCCACATTGGGATGTTCTTGACCAGGCAGAGCGCCGCTTAGCACCATCGGCAGTCCCATCACCAGGGCCTCGCTGACGGTGCTGGGACCGGCCTTGGTCACCAACAAGTCGGCTGCGCGCATCCATTCGTGCATATTGTTCACAAAACCCTCCACCCGTACCGGGAGGGGCCACGCAGCGGCAGATAATTGAGTGCGCAGTCGCTCGTTGCGCCCGGCGATAACGACCAACTGGGCTGAGATGCCACTGTTCGTAATTCGTTGGCACAGATGATGCACCGGGCCCATGCCCTCTGCGCCGCTGACGAGCAGCACCATCGGCAGGTGGGGTGCTATGCCCAGACGTTGCCGCACGGCGAGGGAGTCCTCCCGGGCGGTGGTCGTGAACCGGGAACTGACCGGCAGCCCGGTCACGACAACGCGGGGCGCAGGCAGACCATAGGTCAGGGCGCACTGGCGTCCACCGGGTGTCGGCACGAGGCAGTGATGGACGCGGGGATTGATCCACAGAGCGTGAGCGGTAGCCAGGTCGGTCACCAGTGTGATCAGGGGAGCGCCGGTTGCGGCGAGATTCAGCCCTCTTAGCACGACATGGTTGAAGGCCGGGTGACAGCTCAAAATGACATCGGCGGGGTGTTCGCGGAGCAGACGGAGCAGGGGAGAACGGATCCAGGGCCAGAAGGCCGTGGCGAGACACGCGGCCCGGCGGGGGCCGTCGGATAGGCGATAGCAGATGACCCAGGGCCATCCTCTCATCCGAACCATATAGGGGTAGATGGTATCCAGTCGGTGGAGGGGCCAGGGGGCGTAATTCAGAGCATCCAACAGGTCTACCTGTACCTGTTCAGCATACATGTCCTGCAGCGCTTCGGCCACCGCGCAAGCCGAGCTACGGTGTCCACCGCCTGTATCGGAGAACAGGAGGAGCATCCGTTTAGGGTGTCGGTTCATGGTTCGAGTCCAACAGAGCTTTGAGGCGCTTTTCGAACTTGGCGCGCGGGAGCATGATGCGTCGGTCACACGTCAGGCAGCGCAGGCCGATGTCGGCGCCGACGCGGGTTATCTCCCATTCGTATCCGCCGCATGGGTGGGGCTTGCGCATCCGCGCTCTGTCCCCAACGTGCACAGTTATCGGCGTTTTGTGCATAGAGCCGCTCCTTGCTTTGAGGTTGTGGGGCATTCTACCTTGGGCGGCTTCTTCTGGCAAGTTGCGGGGACATTCTTTACCCAGTCACTTGGTTCTGACAGCGCGCGGTGGCAGCCAGCGATGGTGGTTCTGGGCAGTACCGTCTCGGCCGGCGAACCGCTTCCGATGCTGCGATATTCCGTTGATGGGAGTCATACAGCCGATGGATAGAGAGGAATTTTTGGCGCGATACCAGGCAGGAGAGCGAGACTTTTCCGAAGTCGATCTGCAAGGGGTGGATCTGAACGGCCTAGATCTGTACAAGGTGTTCTTGTTCAAGGCCAACCTCCGAGGGGCCAATTTGCGCGGGGCTAATCTGGATAGGGCCAACCTGTTTGGGGCTGACCTGCGGGAGGCGGATCTGCGGGAGGCGACGTTGAGAAAAGGGGCTGTCTTGAGCGAGGCTGATTTGGGCTGGGCCAAGCTGGGCGGGGCCAATCTCAGCGGCGCGGGCCTGGGCGAGGCTGACCTGCACCGGGCCGATCTCAACAGAGCCTTTCTGTTCCGAGCCTACCTGTGCGAGGCCGATCTCCGGGGCGCGGACCTGAACGGAGCCAACCTGAACGGGGCGGACCTGCGAGGCGCGGACCTGCGGGGCGTTGATCTCAGCCAGACCCAATTGAGCGAGGCCAAGCTCGAGGGCGTCAGATACAACAGCCGCACGATCTGGCCGGCCGGTCTGCCGTTCTCGCCGACTGCCCCGGCCGCCGAGCAGGATTGAGACGGCCGCACCGTCCGCTCACAGCGTCACCGTGCGAGGTTCGACGCGGCAGTGCTCGGCCTGGATGATGGCGAGCACCGTCTCCACGGCCTGCTCCAGCTCGCCATCCCGGTTGACGACGACGTAGTCGAACTCGGTCAGCCGCTCCATCTCCTGGCGGGCGATGGCGATGCGCGTTTCCAGTTGCTCTGACGTGTCATATCCCCGATCGTACAGGCGTTGTTTCAATTCGTTCTCCGAGGAGGCCGCCAGGAAAATCAACACCGCTTCTGGCGCGAGACGGCGGACGGTGGCCGCGCCCTGCACATCTATCCGCATGATGACGTCTTTGCCGGAGGACAGGGCCTCGCGAACTTGCTGCTTGGGGATGCCCTTGTGCTGCTCATAGACGATGGCGTGTTCCAAGAGTTCTCCCTCCCGTTCCATGCGCAGAAACTCGTCGGTGGAGAGAAAAAAATAATCCACGCCGTGGACCTCGCCGGGACGGGGTGCGCGGTCAGTGGCGGTGACGACAAAGTGGAAGGGATACGCCCGTTCCTTCAAGCATTGGATCAAGCTGTCCTTGCCAACCCCGGATTGACCGGAGATGACGATGAGCAGGGGGGCTCGCGCAAACTGGTAGGGTCTACTCATGATTCCTCACTTGCGATATGGCGGTAACTTGGTATACTGGGGTCGGTGGGGGGTAATGGGCCGGTAGGACACTGGTTCCCCATCCACCGACGGAACGGTTTACCGATGTAAATATTGGAGGTTGTTGTGCCGATTTACGAATACCGCTGCCACGATTGCCAGCGCCGCGTCTCGATCTTTTGGCGCACCTTTACCGAGGCCGGCAAAGAAACCCCAACCTGTCCCCGCTGTGGTGGGACTCGTCTCACGCGCCTGGTGTCCCGCGTGCGGGTCGTGCGCTCCGAGGAGAGCCGCCTGGACGGCCTCAGTGACATGGATGGGCTGCCCGATCTGGACGAGAACGATCCCAAGAGCCTGGGCCGCTGGATGCGCAAGATGAGCGCCGAGATGGGAGAGGACCTGGGGCCCGAATTCGACGAGGTAGTGGGACGGCTGGAGGCGGGCGAGGATCCCGAATCCATCGAACAGGCGATGCCGGATCTGATGGGCGAGGGCGGACCCGATTTCGACGCCGGGATGGATTTCTGAACCGAGGCGCGATACCGGCACATCACGCGCGGTCCCAGGTCAATCTCGCCTGTGCTACCTTCCTGATGGCGGCTTGCACGTCCTCTACCGGGCGAGCAGCGTCAATCACTGCCCAACGCTCCGGTTCCTGGTCCACCAGCGCCAGATAGCCCATTCGCACCCGGTGGTGAAAGTCTAACGCTTCGGCATCCAGCCGATTCCACTCGTCCCCGCCCAATCGGCGGCGCTGCAACCCCTCCTCTGGCGTGATGTCCAGGTAGAGGGTCAGATCGGGGCCCAGCCCTCCTGTGGCAAAGGCAGTGATGAGGCGCAAAATTTCCAGATCAAGCCCTCGTCCGTACCCTTGGTATGCCAGGGTGCTGTCGGCGTACCGATCGCTGATGACGATCTTGCCGGCCTCCATATCCGGGCGAATGCGCTGGGCTACGTGCTGGGCGCGCGAAGCAGAGTAGAGCAGAATTTCGGCGCGGTAATCCATCGCACTGTTGCGCGGATCGTGCAGCACGCGGCGGATTTGATCACCGATCTCGGTGCCCCCTGGCTCTCGGGTCACGACGACCTGGTAGTTTTTTTCCCGCAGCCACCTTGCCAACAGATGGATCTGGGTCGTCTTGCCGCTGCCGTCGGGGCCTTCAAAGGTGATGAACACGATGGTCAGCTCTCCCGATAGATGCTCACCCGGCGGTGCGGCTCTTTGCCCCGCGATTCCGAGGTCAGGTCGGCGTCACGGGCCATCTCGTGTTGACGGCGTCGTATGTATGCGTTTTGAGGCGAAAGAGTCATCTCCGGTATCCCTCCCAATACTTGCCGGATAGCTTCCTCCGCCTCTTGGAGCGCTTTTTGTAGAGGGTTGGATGGCTCATCATCAGAGGTGAACAGGTCGTTCAGGCAAGCCTCCATCTGGGAGACGGTGTTAGCTCGCAGGACATAGATGGGCATTCCGCGCCGTTCCGCATCCACCACCAGGCGGGGCCGCTTGCGATAAAAGCCCTTGGTCGTGACCAACACCTGGGACTGACCCAAGTCTTTTGCAATGTGAATCGGCACGCGCATCCGCTGGGCGGCCCGCTCCAGGCGATTTCGGGCGACGCCGTAGGGAAAGATGCTCACCGGTTCCATATCCCGCGGCGACACGTGACGAGTCGGGGGCGTGGCGTTGGGGAGAGGGGCGGCGCTGGCTTTTCCCTTCTCCCTCTGCTGCAGAGAAGCCGGGATGGACTGCTCCTTGTGGATCTCGCCCTCCTGATCTCGATAGCACAATTCCGCGCCCAGGGGCCGGCCGCGCAACATCGCGTCCACCGATTCGGCCAGGCTGTGGTGGATGAGCAGCCGCTGCCGATCCTGAATCTCGATCAGCACATCGAACGTGGGAGGCGCTCGCCGCTCCAGAATCGTCTTCTGCGTGCCGCGCCGACGGGCCTCTTCGTCGGAGAGGGTCACGCTCTCGACCCCCCCCACCAGGTCGGATAGGGTGGGGTTGAGCAAGAGATTGTCCAGCGTGTTGCCGTGGGCGGTGGCGATCAACTGCACGCCCCGCTCGGCGATGGTGCGCGCTGCCATAGCCTCCAACTCCCGTCCAATCTCGTCAATGATGATGACCTCGGGGTTGTGATTCTCCACCGCCTCGATCATGACCTCGTGCTGCAACGAGGGCATCTCTACCTGCATACGGCGGGCTCGACCGACGGCCGGGTGGGGGATGTCTCCGTCGCCGCCGATCTCGTTGGAGGTGTCCACGATGATGACCCGCTTCGTCTCGGCCAGAACGCGAGCCGCTTCTCTCAGCATAGTTGTCTTGCCGACGCCAGGCCGGCCGAGCAAGAGGATGCTCTTCCCGCTCTCGATAATGTCCTGGATGATGGCGATGGTGCCATAGACGGCGCGACCCACTCGACAGGTGATGCCGACGATGTCGGCCTTGCGGTTGCGGATGGCGGCGATGCGGTGCAAGGTGCGGGCGATGCCGGCCCGGTTGTCGGCGTCGAATTCGCCAACCCGACTCACCACGGCCTGAACTTCCTCGCGGGTCACCTCCGTCTCTCTCAGCACCACCTCGCCGTCGGTGTAGCGAGCTGTGGGCACGCGGCCCAGATCTAGAATTACCTCCAATAACTCGTCCCGCTGGTTGATCTGTTGCAGTGCAGCACAGATATCCACCGGCAAGACGGATAACATGGCGTCTAGATCATCAGTGATGTGATTGTACTCGTTCATGCGCCAGTTGATAACTCCTCCTCAATTTCACGATCTGGAGTTATTCTACCGCTATTTGGTCGAACCGTCAACGCTCCAACCAGCGGTAGACCTGCGAGGGCATCTCGTCTCGATTCTGCACTGTCACGTCCCACACCATCACATGGGGCATCAATTTGAGGCTGTCCACCCAGGGGGTGGGCTTGGCCATCACCGTCGCCAGCATCGGATGCGGGCTGTTCATCGCTTTCAACACCACGTCTTTGAACGGCCCGCAGAAGAGCTCCATCTTGCCGATCTCGTCTATGACCACGAGCTGACCCCGTGCTATCGCCTGCCGAACGGCGGTCACGCCCACTCGCTCGATGGCGGACACGTCCACCCCGTACCGGGTCACGCGCGGCCGTTCCTGACCGCGCAAATTTACGTGGGCCATCACCGCCTCCTGGCCATCCAGCGTCACCAGGCGAAACCCCTGCCGTCCGCCGGGGCCCCGAATCTCTTCAGTGTAGAATCCTCCGGCTCCCTCGCCCAGCGTTTCCACGACTGTCTTGACCACTGTCGTCTTGCCGATTCCTGGCCGACCGGTCAGTAATAACGTGCGTCCCATGCTCACCTCCGGTTTCATTCTAGCACACTCTATGCCATTGCCCAAATTGGACAGCGGGTGTACAATCGGCCCGATATGAACCGTGATACGCGTCTGATCACCCTGGCCCTCTTACTGTGGGGCTTTGGAGAGGGATTATTTCTTTACATTCAACCGCTCTACATGGAGCAGTTGGGTGCAGACCCCATCCAAATTGGGGGGCTGCTCTCGGCGACGTCGCTGGTGAGTGCATTGACTTTTTTACCGGCTGGCATCCTCTCCGACCGGCTGCCGCGCAAGTGGGTGATGTGGGGCGGCTGGGGGCTCGGGTTGGTGGGAGTGCTCTTGGTGGCGTTGGCCCGCACCTGGCAGGGGTTGATCCCGGCCCTGCTGCTCTACTCCTTCTCTGCGTACTGCATGCCGGTCATCAACGCTTACCTGGCCCATTCGGTGGGCGGGATCAACCTGGAGCGGACGTTCACCACCGTCTCAGCCGGGTATGCTGCCGGCAGCTTGATCTCGCCGGCGGTGGGCGGTTGGCTGGCCGGGGAGACGACCATGCGCACCGTCTACCTGGTGTCGGCCGCCTTCTTCGCCCTTTCCTCTCTCGTCGTCGCGTGGGTCTCGCCGCAGCCGGTGATCCCCCAGGTAGGGCGAGAGCGGCCCTGGCAGTCGTTGCTGAATCGGCGCGTTCTGAGCTTTGCGGCGTTGACCGGGCTGACCTTTACGGCCATGTACGTGAGCTTTCCCCTAGTCCCCAACTTTTTGGCCGATGTGCGGGGTTGGGACGTGGCCTGGATTGGGATGCTGGGCTCGTTCCAAAGCCTGGGAACGATCTTTCTGAACCTGCTGTTGGGTCACCTGGCTGCTGGCAACCGCCGCCGCGGCCTGATGGTTGGGCAGGGATTGGTGTGGGCGGCGGCCCTGTTGTTGTTGCGGACACACACATTCCCCCCACTGGCCCTGGCCTACCTGCTGCGCGGTGCGTATATGGGCTGTCGTTCACTGGCCGGGGCGCGGGCGACGGCGTTGGGCAGTGAGGCCGAGCGGGGCGTAATGCTAGGCGCTGCAGAATCCATCATCGCCATCGCTCAGGTCATCGCGCCCTCCGTGGCGGGCTGGCTGTACGTCAGTAATCCGACCTATCCCCTCTTGGCCACGCTGACCCTGATTCCCCTGACGCTTCTCCTGACCGTTCTTCCCATCTCCCGCTGGGCCGGCGAGAAAGCTGGTTCGTAGAAAGGAGTTGAGAATGACCTACCTGGGGCTGTTCCTGCTTTCGGCGGCTACGCTGGCCTTTGAGATCAATCTGACGCGCATCTTTTCCGTCGCCCAGTTCTACCACTTTGCTTTCATGATCGTCAGCCTGGCCTTGCTCGGTTTTGGGGCCAGTGGGACGTTCCTCGCCCTCTTCCCCCGCTGGAAGGAGCACGACCCGGCCCATACGCTGACCGGCCTGAGCTGGGGCTTTGCGCTGGCGGCGGTTGGGTCCTATGCCCTCACCATCTACCTTCCCTTTGACTCTTTCCAGATCGCCCACGGCGGGCGTCAGGGGGTGGTTTTGGCGCTGCACTATGTCGCGCTGGCGACGCCGTTCTTCTGCAGTGGGCTGGCCATCGCTCTGCTGCTGGCTGCACGGCCCGAGCACACGCCGCGCACCTATGCTGCCAATTTGTCTGGATCGGCCAGTGGCTGCTTGCTGGCCGTCGTCGCTCCATCGCTGGTGGGGGGAGAGGGCACCGTGCTCATCTCTGCCGCCCTGGGATGCCTGGCTGCTCTGATCTTGAGCGCCCGCTGCCCCTCATCCCTCCGTCTTTGCGTGTCACGTCTCGCGCTGGTGATCCTGGCCCTCGTCCTCACCCTGATGGCGTTTTGGACCCCCTCCTTCTTCCAGATCCGTCTCTCGCCTTACAAGAGCCTCAGCTATGCCCTGCTCTATCCCGATGCCGAGCCTGTCTTTCAGCGGTGGAACGGATTCTCCCGGGTGGACGTGGTAGCGTCTGGGAGCATCCGATACCTTCCGGGCCAGGGATTCCGCTGTCCTGGCGCACCGCCGCCGCAGCGCGGCCTGACGGTGGACGGGGATGACCTCAGCCCTATCAGCCACGTCTCGCCGGGCTTTTCACGCCTCGATTTTACCGACTGCCTGCTGACCGCGCTTCCCTACCGGTTGCGTCCTGGCGCTCGCGCCCTGGTGCTGGAACCGCGCGGCGGCTTTGACCTGCTGATCGCGCTGGCAGAAGGCGCCCACGAGGTGACGGCCGTGGAGGCCAATCCCCTGATCGTCGAGGCGGTGCGGGCGCAGGGAGACTGGGCCGGCCGCGTCTACGACGATCCGCGCGTGACGACGGTGGTGGAGGAAGGGCGGGCCTACGCCCGGCGGGCACGGGAGCAGTACGACGTGCTGGTGCTCTCATTGACTGCGCCGCAGCGTCCCGTCACGTCCGGCGCCTATTCCCTGGCCGAGGAATACCGGTATACCGTGGAGGCGTTCGCCGACTACCTGGCCCGGCTGGAGGAGGGCGGCTTGCTGGTGATGACCCGCTGGCTGCAAGTGCCGCCCTCGGAATCGGTGCGGGCCTTTGCACTGGCCGTGGAGGGGGTCGAGCGCGCCGCCGGCGACCCGCTCGCCAGCATCGTCGCGCTGCGCAGCTACCAGCAGATGCTCATCCTGGCCCGCCGGGGTCCGTTCACGGCGCAGGAATTGGAGACCATCCGCGAGTTCGCCGCGGCCCGGGCCTTTGACCTGGTCTACCTGCCTGGCATTCAATCAGACGAGGTCAACCGATACAACATCCTGCCAGAGCCAGAGTATTACCGGGCCTGCGTCGGGCTGCTGAAAGCTGAGGACCGGGCGACCTGGTACCGCGCTTTCCCCTTCGACGTCCAGCCGCCCACCGACGATGCCCCCTTCTTTGGTCACTTTTTCAAGTGGGGACAGGCGCCCCAGGTGCTGGCGATGGCCGGTCATACCTGGCAGCCCTTTGGCGGGGCGGGGTATCTGGTCCTGTTGATCCTGCTCGCGCTGGCGGTGGCCGCGGCGGCTGTGCTGATCCTGCTGCCGCTGGCGGCGAGGCGTCGGCGCGACGAGGACCGCCCCGGGTCGCTGGCGGCGCCGTTGGGCTATTTCGCGCTGCTGGGATTGGGCTACCTGTGCGTCGAGATTCCGCTCCTGCAGCAGTTCATCCTGTTCCTGGGACATCCGGCCTATGCGCTGGTGACGGTGCTCTTTGCGCTGCTGTTGTTTTCGGGGGTGGGGAGCTTACTCTCGCACCGTCTCTCACTGCGCTGGGTGTTGATCCTGCTGCCGCTGCTGATCGGTGGGTATGCGTTGGGCCTGCCCCTGTTCTTCAGGGCTGCCCTCGCCGCGCCTCTGGGGATTCGCCTGTTCGTCGCGGTAGGGGCATTGGCTCCGCCGGGGTTGCTGATGGGGATGCCTTTCCCCAAGGGGTTGGCGCTGCTGGAGCAGCGGTCGCCGGCTCTCATCCCGTGGGCGTGGGGGGTTAACGGCGCGTTCTCGGTCGTCGCCTCGATTGGGGCGGCGCTGTTGGCGCTCTCGTGGGGCTTTTCGACCGTTCTGATCGCAGGGGGGGCGTGTTACCTGGGAGCGTTGATCACGGCGGCGGCCATCCGTGTTCCTCACTCTCCTTCATCCCCTCGCCGGTGAACGGGACGAAGGCCACTCCCCCCATATTGAACGCTTTTAACTCCCCGTCCGGTTGCTTCACAAACTTCCACAACGTCTGGTAGCTGCCCGGTGGCCCGATGGGGATCACCATGCGCCCTCCTTCGACCAGTTGATCCACCAGCGGCTGCGGCACGTGGTCAGGAGCGGCGGTGACGATGATGGCGTCGAAGGGGCCGTGTTCGGGCCAACCAAAGTAGCCGTCCCCCTGGCGGCATTCGACGTTGGTGTAGCCCAGGTCTTTCAACCGTTGGCAGGCGCTCGCAGCCAGCTCGGGGACGATCTCCATCGTGTAGACCTCCAGGCCCGGAATCTCGGCCAGAATGGCGGCCTGGTAGCCGGATCCCGTGCCGATTTCGAGCACCCGGTTGTCCTCTTTCAACTCTAGCAGCTCGGTCATCAGCGCGACGATGTAGGGTTGGGAGATAGTCTGCCCGTACCCGATGGGCAGGGGGTAGTCCCCGTAGGCAAAGTCCTGTTGATTTTCCGGCACAAAGAGATGGCGAGGGACAGAGCGCATAGCGCGTAACACGTCCTCGTCGACAATGCCGCGTTTCTCGATTGTTTCTATCACCATTCTCTCCCGTTGATTTGCGAACTGGCCTCTATCTTCCAGCGGCGTGGAGGTGGGGGGCGCAGATGGGGATGGCATCGTGGAAACCGGTGTGCATGCCGTGATGAGGACGAGCGCCAGACCTGATAGTGCTTTTGTCATGCGCATAGAGCGATCCTTTTCTTTCGCCGTGGGTTGTGGACGGTCTCTGAGTAAATATTGTACTTCAAATGCCACCGCTTGCCAAACGGCAGGCTGGCGGATCTGGGGCCTGGTTGTCTTGGCCTGATACCATTTTCCCTGGTAGCCGAGTTTATCCCTTTGTGGTACAATACCCTTCAACTCTCTCAGTAAGCACCTAAAAATTCTATAATACCAGGAGGTACTATGCGCAAACTAGCGCTGTTTTTCATTCTACTCTCTTTGGTGGGGGTTGCTGGTTGCGGCGAGCAATCGGCAAGCCCGACCTCTACCCTTGCGGTCACCTCGCCGCCAGTCTCTACCACTGCCTCCAACCCGACCGCCGCGCCGACCGAGCCTGGGAATGAACCACCTGCTCCAGTGGGAGGAGCTGTGTGCGTTGCAGAACCGATGGACTTGCAGATCGTGGAGGGCATTCCACCAGTGACGGAACAGGATCACGTCCACGGTTCCGCCGATGCGTCCATTACCCTGATTGAATACGCGGACTTTCAATGCCCCGGCTGCGCGGCGATGGCCTCGCTGCGCGCGTATCTGGAAGATATATACGGGGATGACATACAATCCGTGTATCGTCACTTTGCGCTCAGTTTTCACGACAAGGCCTATGTCACTGCCGAGGCGGTCGAAGCCGCTGGCGCTCAGGACAAGTTCTGGGAGATGCACGACCTGCTCTACGAACGTCAGCAGGAATGGGGCCGGCTTTCAGGGGACGCGGCGCTGCAGGATAAGATGATCGAGTACGCCGCTGAACTGGGCCTGGACACTGAGCAGTTTGCCCAGGCACTGGAGGACCACATTTACCAGGACAGAGTCGCTGCCGATACGCAGGATGCGCAACAGGCCGGTCTGCCGGGGACTCCCACGTACATCATCAACGGCGTGATCTATCCGACGCAGCAGTGGGGTCTGCACCCGGTTCCCATCAACGCCTTTATCAGCCTGCTGCAACTCGAGGATCGGATGTACACCGCACCGCCGCCCCAGGTCCTGGACCCTGAGAAGGATTACGTGGCTACCATCCAGACTGAGCGGGGCGACATTGTCATCGAGTTGTATGATGACCTGGTGCCTGTCAACGTCAACAGCTTTGTCTTTTTGGCTCAGGAAGGATGGTACGATGGCGTGACCTTTCATCGTGTCATTCCCGGGTTTGTGGCTCAGGCTGGCGACCCCACCGGTACCGGAGTGGGCTCTCCCGGCTATCGCTGTGACGACGAGATCGTTGCCGGGCTGTCCTACGACAAAGTCGGCGTGGTGGGGATGGCTAGTGGGGGCCCCGGGACCAGCAGTATCGGCAGCCAGTTTTTCATCACCTTTGACGCCATTTCGCAGCTGGACGGCAACTATACCATCATCGGTCAAGTCGTCGAGGGACTGGACGTGCTGGAAAATCTCACGCCCCGTGATCCCAGCGAAGGGGTCAACCTGCCTCCGGGCGACGTGATCGAGACCATCATCATCCAAGAACAGTAGACCGGGATGGAAAAGATGCAGCGCCGCGCTCTCTGGCTCGTCGTCGGTGCGACGGGATGCACGCTGGCCTTGCTGGGGGTGGGGAGCGGGTTGGTGATGCTGGTGCTGACTCTGGTCGGCGGCAAGCCCTTGACCGTGACAGAGACGCTTCCCATAGCGGGTATGGTGGGGATCGGGCTGGGATTCGGTCTCGCGCTGGCGTTGCACGGTTGGGCGGGTTGGCAGGGGCAGCCCTCGCGCCCGTTTAACCCCTCCGGCATTGGATGGTTGTGGCTGGGATTGGCTCTGCTCATTGGGTTGGGAGCCGTGATCAGTTCGCTGTCCATCGCGCCGGCGCTCTTGTTGCCCCCTGTCCACATTGCCGCAATGTCCCTGATTCCCCTGACTGTGCTGGGAGTGGCCGGCCGGGCTTTGCGGGGAGAGGGAGGCTGTTGGCGCGAGGTGGTCGCCGTGGTGACCGGCGGCGGATCTCTTGGACTGAGCATCTCGGTGATCGGTGAGGCGGCAGTGGGGCTGGCGATGCTCATCGGCATAACGATGATCGCGCTGATGATGCCGGGTGGGGGGGAATATATCGCCACTCTGGCCCGAAACTTGCAGAATCCGGCCTGGCTGGCCGACTTTACGAACCTGGCGCACCTGTTGCTCAGGCCGGCCGTAGCCCTCTCCGTGTGGGGATTGTTCTCTGTCCCTGTCCCCTTGATCGAAGAGTTTGCCAAGACGTTGGCGGTCGGTCTCGTGGGGCGTTGGGTGCGTCCACAGCCGGCACGTGCTTTTCTGTGGGGAGTGGCCGGTGGCGCTGGATTTGCGCTGGTGGAAAACGTGTTTAACGGCGCACTGGGAGGAGCGGGAGGATGGGCGGTGGGTGCCGTGTCCCGCCTGGGCGCGACGGTGATGCACTGTATCACTGGTGGGTTGGTGGGCTGGGGATGGGGGCAACTGTGGACGGCACGTCGTCCCCTGCGCTTGGTGGGATCATATCTCCTGGCCGTGGTCCTTCACGGGACGTGGAACACCCTCAGTGTGGGGGCAGTGCTCCTGAGCGCCAGCGCCTGGGTACAACAGGGAAATGAAATGGCGGCCACCTTGATCGGTTTTGGAATGCTGGTGCTGTTGATGTTGCTGGGAACGTTGACGGTGACCTTTGCTTTTGCTTTACACTTTGTCGGACGCCGGTTGGCATTGGGAGCTGACAGTGGGGAGAGAGTAATAGAAGAGGTGGCCTTGGCACAACAAGTATGACGGCAGACTGGCCTTCATCGTGACGATCGATCAAACGCCCGTATACAGCCGGGCCTTGGACTGAATAGGCACGATTGAGGGGCTAGAGACGGGGATACATTTGACAATTTGCTTCATATGTGGTACCCTCACATCCAGTCATTTGAGCCTAACAACGTCACGGATGTAATTTTAAGGAGGCGGTAATGGCAGAGACGTCCCGTACCGAGCGTCTGGTGAGGCGGTTGCAAGAGTTGCAGATGAACACACCAGATGTGGAGGCGACGGCCGTGGTGAGTGTAGACGGGCTGACGATTGCGTCATCTCTACCGGCTGGGGTGGAGGAGGACCGGGTGTCGGCGATGTCTGCGGCGATGCTGTCGCTGGGGGAACGAATAGCGAGCGAGTTGGGACGGGGGGTATTGGACGAGGTCTATGTGAGAGGGGAACGTGGGTACGTGGTGTTGCGGGCGGTAGGAGAGGAAGCGGTATTGACGGTGTTGGCGCGGCAGCAGACAAAGTTAGGATTGCTCTTTCTGGATATGCGCCGAGCGTCAGATGACCTGGCAACCATCCTGGGGGCTTAGAGACGGAAAACCAGAAGGAGGGCATAGATGCCTCGGATTGAACCTAGTGGGTACTACTATCCCAATATGATTGCTCATATCTACATCGAAGCCATGGAAGAGATTATGGGCAAGAATGGATTGAAAGCCATTCTCAACTTGGCTGGTCTGTCTCATTTGATTGATAATTATCCTCCTGCTAACCTGGACAGGGAGTTCGATTTTGCCGACTATTCGGCCTTGAATGGCGCGTTGGAGGAGATGTACGGGCCGCGGGGAGGCCGGGGACTTCAGTTGCGGGCCGGACGTGCCTCCTTTGCCCAAGGGGTACGCATGATGGGGCCGATGGTGGGGATGGGAGACCTGGCTTTCAAAGTGCTTCCCCTGGGCGCCAAGTTGAAAGTAGGCATCCCAGCAATGGCCAAGGTGTTCACCCAGTTCAGTGACCAACGGAGCACGGTTGATGACGAGGGAGAGTACTATACGTATGACATGAATCCGTGCCCGGTTTGCTGGGGACGGACGGCCGATCGCCCGATTTGCTTCGCAGGGAAGGGACTGCTGGAAGAGGGGCTGCATTGGGTGAGCGGAGGACTCAAGTTCCGAGTCGAAGAGATCGAGTGTGTCGCTATGGGCGGGGAGTCTTGCAAGTATGCCATTTACAAGGAGCCGATCGGATAGTCGTATTTTTGAACGCATGATGGAAAGTCAGTTCCTTACGTGTGACATGGTTGGCTGAGGAGGTAGTTATGGCAGAGACGTCCCGTACCGAGCGTCTGGTGAGGCGGTTGCAAGAGTTGCAGATGAACACACCAGATGTGGAGGCGACGGCCGTGGTGAGTGTAGACGGGCTGACGATTGCGTCATCTCTACCGGCTGGGGTGGAGGAGGACCGGGTGTCGGCGATGTCTGCGGCGATGCTGTCGCTGGGGGAACGAATAGCGAGCGAGTTGGGACGGGGGGTATTGGACGAGGTCTATGTGAGAGGGGAACGTGGGTACGTGGTGTTGCGGGCGGTAGGAGAGGAAGCGGTATTGACGGTGTTGGCGCGGCAGCAGACAAAGTTAGGATTGCTCTTTCTGGATATGCGCCGAGCGTCAGATGACCTGGCAACCATCCTGGGAGCTTAGACGGGGCGCCAGAAGGAGGGCATAGATGCCTCCGATTGAGCCAAGTGGATACTACTATCCCAACATGATTGTCCATTACATGCTCGAAGCCATGGAAGAGATCATGGGCAAGAATGGATTGAACGCTATTCTCAACTTGGCTGGTCTGTCTCATTTGATTGATTTGATTGATAATTTGATTGATAATTATCCCCCGACTAATTTGAACAAGGAATTTGAATTCGCCGATTTCTCGGCTCTGTGCGGCGCGTTGGAGGAGATGTACGGGCCGCGTGGAGGCCGGGGACTTCAGTTGCGAGCCGGGCGGGTGGGATTTGCGCGGGGAGGACAAAAGATGGGCGCGATGGTGGGAGTTGGAGACCTGGCTTTCAAAGTACTCCCCCTCAACGCCAAACTGAAGGCCGGACTCCCGGCCATGGCGATGGTCTTTAGCCAGTTCAGTGACCAGAAAAGCACCGTCTCGGATGCAGGCGAGTATTACCGGTATACGATGAAACCGTGTCCGGTATGCTGGGGGCGGACAGCGGACCGCCCTATTTGCTTTGCGGCCAAAGGATTGGTGGAAGAAGCACTCCATTGGGTCAGCGGCGGGCGCAAATTTCGAGTCGAAGAAGTCGAATGTACCGCTATGGGCGATGACGCTTGCATGTTAGCTATCTACAAAGAGCCGATCGGATAGCGTTTTAACGTTTATCTCTCACGGGTGGGTGAGAGGAGGGTAGAAACGTGGCACAAGTTCCTTATATTCTCATCGTCGAGGATCAGGCGAACACGGCTGAGATGCTGACCTCGTACTTTGAAGCCCAGGGTTACGAGGTGACTGCCGTAGGCTGGGGAAAAGATGCGATAAAGATTGTCGAGAAAAAGGTCCCTGATCTGATCATGTTGGATATTCGTCTGCCGGATATTGATGGCTACGAAGTGTGCCGCCAACTGCGCGCCCATCGGCGAACCGAGCACGTACCGATCATTTTCCTGACCGAGAGACGGGAGCGGGGAGACAAATTGACCGGTCTAGAGTTGGGGGCCGTGGATTACATCACCAAACCCTTTGACGTTCAGGAACTCCGTTTGAGGGTGCGCAACGTGCTGCGCCGTTCCAGCCTGGAGCGCTTATCCCATCCCATCACCAGCCTGCCGGCGGCCTCGTTGGCGGACGAGCGCTTACGTGAGCTGCTGACTTCCTCCGACTGGTCCCTCCTCTCGGTTGGGTTGCGAGGCTTGAAAAAGTTTGCCGAGGCCTATGGATTTGTGGCCCGGGACGACGTGGTGCGAGCCGTGGGCTTGATGCTGGGTCACGTCGTAAACGAGGTCGGTGATCCCGACGCATTCATCGGTCACTTGGATGACGTCAACCTTTTCGTCGTCGTCACGGTGGACAAGGTGAAGCAGATACAAGATGCTCTCACCGTGCGGCTTGACGAAGCAATGGCTTTCTTCTATCCGCGGGCCGATTGGGAGGCTGGACAAAAAGATCCGAGCGTCAAAATACCACGGATGAGCGTTGCGATGGGGGTGCTCAAGCCTCAGGACCAATCCTTTGCTAGCCTGGAAGATCTGAAGAAAGCGATTATACACGTTCAACGTGCCGTCTAGAACGTGGATTCGATTGGTGGGCGGTGCGGCAGGACGTGACTTCTGACAACCCAGCCCCGGCTCTGGCAGACGTTTTGCAATTGGCCGGGGTTCTTTGGTGAGTGGAGGACTTGTGAATCCAGTTGTCGTCGTACCGACCTACAACGAGGCCGAAAATGTCACCCCCATGGTCGAGGCTCTGCTCGCCCTGGGAATTCCCGATCTCGGTGTGCTGATCGTGGATGACGAGTCGCCCGACGGCACCGGGGCCATCGCAGATGACCTGGTCGCTCAGCACCCGAACCGGGTGCACGTGCTGCACCGCACCGGCCCTCGCGGGTTAGGGGTCGCTTACGTGGATGGGTTCCGCTGGGCGCTGGCCCATGGCGCGGACTATGTCGTGCAGATGGACTGCGACTTTTCTCATTCGCCGGAATACATTCCCCAATTTCTCGCCCAGATACCGAATCACGACGTGGTGGTCGGTTCTCGCTACGTGCGCGGCGGCCAAACAGACGAGGGGTGGGGCCGGGGCCGTTGGCTGCTCTCCTGGTGGGCCAACAGCATCTATACCCGGTTGATCCTGGGCGTCGAAACCAAAGACACCACCGCCGGTTTCAAGTGCTGGCGACGCGAGACGCTGCACGGCATTGACTTGAGCCGGATTCATTCTCAGGGATACATCTTCCAGGTCGAAATGGCATACATCACTGAGCGATTGGGATATCGTGTTCTCGAGATCCCAATCTACTTCCCTGACCGCCAAGTGGGGCGCTCCAAGATGTCCATGAGCGTCAAAATCGAGGCGGCGATGCGAGTATGGCAAGTTCGCCAGCGTCACCACCGCCTACGACCGGCCGACCGGATCCCCGTATGATCCGTCGGTCACTGCCCGACCTGGGCGCTCTCGTGCTCCTCCTGCTGCTGCCGCTGCTGTTGTACGCCCCCGTTGCGCTGGGCCCGCGCACGATGGTCCCGGCCGATGCCCTCTTTCTCTTCGAACCGTACCGGACCGCCGCTCCAGACTTTGGGATCACCTATCCCCACAATCAGCTGATTACGGATCTGGTGCTAGAGAACTATGCCTGGAAACAGTTCCTGGTCGAGTCGGTCCAGCAGCGCGAGCTGCCGCTGTGGGATCCGTATCTCTTTGCCGGCCATCCATTCCTGGCCAACGGACAGCACTCGGGGCTTTATCCTCTGAGCGCCCTGTTCTACATCCTGCCCCTCTGGCGCGCTTATGGGGTTTTCGCCTGGCTGCAACTGGGCCTGGCTGGAATATTTGCGTACACGTTTGCCCGGGCGCTGGGTATGCGCCGCCTGGGCGGGCTGATCACAGGCATCACCTTCCAGTTCTGTGGATTTATGGTCGTCTCGTCTGCCGTGCACCCGATGATCGTCGCCGGGGCTGCCTGGCTGCCTCTCATCCTGGCGATGGTCGAATTGATCGTCCAGCAGCGGCCTCTGTTCGGCAGACCCACGACGCTGCCGTGGGCATTGGTCGGTGCGCTCAGCCTCGGCTGCCAGATGCTCGGCGGTCACGCCGAGAACACCTACTTTGTGCTGCTGGTGACGGGGGCCTATGCGGCGTGGCGGTTGGCGGGACAGTTGAGACTGGGCTGCAGACCCATCGGCGCAGGGCGGGCGGCGACGTGGCTGGTCATAATGGCGGCGCTGGGGTTGGCGTTGGGAGCAATCCAGTTCGTGCCCCTGTACGAAGTGGTGAACGGTAGTTTCCGCAGTGGGGAGGCGGCCGCCACCCTCGAACAGGTGTTGGGCTGGGCCTATCCCCCCCGCCGACTGCTCACCTTTGGCATCCCTAATTTTTTCGGCGGTCCAACCCAGCACGGCTACCTGGACCTCTTTACCTGGCGCTGGACTCCCGCCATGACCTTTCCCGATGGACAGTACATAGACTGGGGTGTCAAGAACTATGTCGAGGGCGGAGCCTACCTGGGGCTGCTGCCGTTGTTCCTGGCGCTCATCGCAGTGCTCCAGTGGCTCGCTCCTTTCGCCCGGCGGTTTACATCGCGCCTGACCTCTGGTTCTGCTCGCGACAGGTTGTATCCTGAATCTCGTCCCGGTCCCGGTCAACACGTCATTCCGTTCTTTGTCCTGCTGAGCGTCTTTTCGCTGGGCTGTATCTTTGGCACACCACTCTACGCCCTGGTCTATATCCTGCCGGGATTGGAACAGTCCCACTCGCCGTTCCGGTGGGTGTTCCCCCTGTCCCTCTCGGTGGCGGTGCTGGCCGGCCTGGGAATCGAGATGGTCGCCCGCAGCCGGAATCGCCACCTGAGCCAGGAGACGGTTCGCCGGCCGCCTCGCGCTGTGCTCAACCTGCTGCTGTTCGGCGCCACCCCCTCCCTCGTCACCCTGTTCGCGGCCCTGGCCTTTTGGGGAGGTTTGGCGACGCTGACCGGGCTGCTCCTCAGCCGCCTCTTTTTTGCTCAGATCGAGCCGCTGGTCGCGCGGGCCTTTCTCTCGCTGGCCAAAGCGCCGGAAGCGTTCCCCGATCACCGCGCGTTTTACTCGTACGAGTTCAAGTGGATCGCGCTGTTCGGCCTGCTGCTGATGGGAACCGGCATCGTGCTGCGCGTCAGCCGCTGCCCCATCTACCTGCGCCGCCGGCCGGTGTGGGAATTTCTGGCCGTGGGGCTGCTGGTGTTGGACCTCGTGGCCTTTGGCGCAGGATTCAACGCGGCGGTCGACCCGGCGCTGCTTGCCCATGTTCCCCCAGTGGCCGAGTTTCTGAAACAGGACCTCTCCCTCTGGCGGTACGCCACGTTCACCCCGCCCGGCACGACCAAGACGATGAATGCCAACGTCGGCATGTTCTACCAGTTCCAGTGCGTCGCCGGGTACGACTCCCTCTTCACCCACCGGTACGCTGACTATATGGGGCTGATCGAGGAACAGGACGAGCGGCAGTACAACCGCATCGCCTCCTTCCGCCAATGGTCCAGCCTGGACAGCCCTCTTACCGACCTGCTCAACGTCAAGTACGTCATCACCGAGGTAGAGATCCCCAATCCCAAATACAGGTTGGTTTATCAAGACACGGCGGTGCGGGTCTATGAGAACCTGGCGGCGATGCCTCGGGCGTATACCCTCCCGTTTTCCGCTGCGCTGGAAGCCAGTGACTTGGCGAGGGTGGTGCAGGATCACGATTTGCGTCACTATGTTGTGCTCGACCCCGGTATGTATCCGCTCGATTATATTTTCCCTCAGCCGGACGACGCCACCCCCCAGACCGTGGCTCGCTACGACATCAACGAGGTCGAGGTGGACGTGCAGGTCGACGTGGCCAGTTGGCTCGTTCTGGCCGATGCCTACTTTCCCGGCTGGAAAGCGTTCCTGCGGCCCCAGGGCGCGGGCGAGGAGGTCGAAGTCGAGGCTTTGGTCTACCGGGTGAACGGTGTCTTCCGAGGCGTGCTGTTGGCAGCACCGGGCGCGTACACAGTGCGCTTCAAGTACAGCCCCGACAGCGTCAAGATCGGCGCCTTTGTCACCTTCATCGCCGGCATGGTGATCCTGTTCTTGATTGGGATCTATGTGTGGCGTTTTTTCTATCGCGAGGAGCCGGAGGGGGATGCTGCCAGTACAGTCAAGCGAGTGGCCAAGAACTCGATCGCGCCCATCGTCCTCAACCTGTTCAATCAGGCCATCCTCTTTGCCTTTGCTGCACTGATGGCCCGCGTCCTGGGCCCGGAGGGAACGGGCCGCTACGACACGGCCGTCGTCATCTATGGCTGGTTCGAGACGGTCGCCAACTTTGGGCTGGATATGTACCTGATGCGGGAGGTGGCCCGGGATCGAGATCGGGCCTGGCGGGTGTTTGTCAATACGACGGTGCTGCGGCTGTTGCTCTTTCTCGGCACCTTACCCCTACTGGGGATTTTTTTGGCCGGGCGGCAGGGGATCGGGACGCCCCTGGAGGCCGAGACGGTGTGGGCTGTGCTGCTGCTCTACGCCGGGCTGCTGCCGGGGAGCGTAGCCAACGGGTTAGCCGCCCTCTTCCGGGGCTGCGAGAAGCACGAGTACCCCGCCGCTATCCAGACCGTCACCGCCATCATCCGGGTCACGCTGGGGGTGCTGGTGCTGGTGGGTGGGATGGGGGTCGTCGGCGTGGCCGGGGCCTCCATCCTGACCAACGGGGCGACGCTGGTGATCCTGGCAGTATTGGCGCGGCGCCTGGTCTGGGCGAACCTGCCCCGGACGCGAGGGAAAGTGGTGTGGCCCTTGCAGCGGACTATGCTGACCGAGAGTTGGCCGCTGATGGCCGCCCTCCTGCTGCAACTGCTCTTTCCCGGCGTCAACGCCCTGCTGCTCCAGTATTTTCACGGCGACGCAGCGGTGGGCTGGTACGGAGCCGGTCGCAAGTGGGTGGACGCCCTCAACATCGTGCCGGCCTTTTTCACGATGGCGGTCTTTCCCGTGGTCTCCCGCCTGGCGGCGGAGGACCGGGGGGGACTGCTCCGCTCGTACCGCATCTCGGTCAAACTGCTGACGCTGGTCGCCCTGCCGGCGGCGGTGCTGGTGACGCTGCTGTCGCCGGGATTGGTGGGACTGCTCAGCGGGTCCAGATTCCTGCCCCAGGGGGCACACGTGTTGCAGGTCCTGATCTGGTCCATTCTCTTTGGCTGGGTCAACAGCCTGACCAATTATGTGCTCATCGCCCTGAACCGGCAGCGGTACGTGCTTGTGGCCTCGGGGGCTAGGGTGATTTTCACAGTGGCGGCGAACCTGCTCCTGGTGCCGGCTTTTGGATACGTGGCCTCGGCCTGGATTCTGGTGGGTGGTGAACTGCTGCTGGTGGCGCTCTTTGACGCCGACCTGCGCCGTCAGGTGGGCCCGCTGGCTTGGGGGCGAACCCTAGGCCGCGTCCTGCTGACCGGCCTGGCCATGGGAGCGGCGGTGGGGGCAGCGGCGATCATCAGCCGGCCGCTGGCGCTGCTGGCGGGGCTGGTCGTCTACCCGGCGGCGGTGGCGCTGCTGCGGGCGCTGACGGCCGAGGAGTGGGCGCTGTTGGCGCCGCTTCTGCCGGCGCGGCTGCGCCAGGTCGTTGCCAGGCGGCCGGTAGTGTCGTGACTCGGGCGCCTCTTTACTCCTCGGCGTTCATCCCCAGGTAAGAGAGCACCAGCCGCCGGCGCGAAAAATGCCCCAGCGTGACCGCCTCGATCAGCATGGGGCCGCCCATCAGCGCACGGACGATCTCTCCCACCCGCCGCCCTTCGCGGTGCAGGGCCAGCACCCGCTCCCCCAATCCCTCCAGGTAGGCGATTTTCTCCCTCAGCGCTTCCGCCGGATGGTCGCGCACCCGGGCGCTGCCGGGAAAGAGGGTGGTCGCTGGCAGGGCCGCGATGCGCTTCAGGGAGGCGATGATCTCCCAGATGTCGTACCCGGCCCGCAGGGCCCGGTCCTGCCCGCCGACAAACAGGTCGCCGGTGAACAGCCAGCCCTGCTCCGGTTCGTACAGGCAGAGATGGTCCGGGCTGTGACCGGGGGTGTAGATCACCTGGAGGCGGTACCGCGCCGTCTCGATCATCTCCCCGTCGGTGAGGGGGCGGCCCTGCGACGGTTCGGGCCAACCCCACATCACGCGCCGGTAGGGATGGAGTGGCTGCCGGCCGCGCGGGTCGGTCAGCACGGGCAGGGCCAGCGGGTGGGCCAGGATCTCTAACCCCGCGTGCCGGCGCTGCAAGGGGCCGTTGGCGCCGATGTGATCCTCGTGGGTGTGGGTGTTGACGACGCGGGTTAGGGGGACATCCGCCAGCGCCGATAGCAGTTCCGGCGCGCTGTGGGCGCAGCCGGTATCTATCAGCAAGCCATCCTGGTCGCCGTTCAGCAAGTAGGCGGTGGTCCAGTACCGCCCTCGCCCCCAGAGCGTGCGGGCCAGGTCTAAGCGAGTGATTTCGCCGTAGGAATGCGATTTGAGCACAGTTCTGACCAGGCCGCCTTTTCGGAATTAGCTTGGGGCAGTGTAACACAGTTTGCTGGCAGACGCAAGCGGATTTTCCCCATCTCGTGGTCGTGCTATACTATGAGGAGGGTCGAGAGCCGGCAAGCGATCTTTCTGAACGACTGCATTTGCCCGCTGTGCTGTACCATCAATCCGTACCCAATGCCTGAGCTACCGCCTCTGCTAGCTCCTCGATACTGGGCGGTTTGGACAGCCAGACGCCTACCCCATACGCGCGCAGTTTTGCCATGGCTCGCTCCTGTGGGTAGCCGCTCAACAGGATCACTGGCATCACCCACCCCCGCTCGCGCAAGGCGTGTGCCAGCGCCACACCCCCCATCTCCGGCATCACTACGTCGCTCAACACCAGGTTGACCGCACCCCCCAGTTCTTCCAGTAGCGCCAATGCCTGCACGCCGTTAGCCGCTTCCTGTACTTGATAGCCCCACTCTGTCAATGTCTCCCGTAGTGTCGCCCGCAACGAGGGATTGTCTTCCACCACCAGTATCACCTCGCCTTTCCCTTGAGGCGGGATGGAGACGTCCGGTGAGAGAGGCATAGTCGGAGGCGCCTCCAGCGCAGTCAGGTAGATGGTGAAGGTCGTCCCTGCGCCCACCTGCGTTTCCACGTCAATGCGCCCTTCGTGTTGAGCCACGATGCCGTATACTTGCGCCAATCCTAAGCCGCTGCCCTGGTCAGGCGGTTTGGTGGTGTAGAACGGCTCGAAGACGTGCGGCAGTACCTCCGGCGGGATGCCGACACCGGTGTCCGCCACGCTCAACCTGATCCAGTCGCCGGCCTCCAGCTCCGGCAAGAGCGGCGACGCGCCTGGCTCGACCGTGATGCGTTCCAGGGCGAGGGAAAGGATTCCGCCTTCCGGCATGGCATCGCGGGCGTTGACGGCCAGGTTCATCACCATCTGTTGCATGCGGGTGGGGTCGGCATTGACCGTGTACTCACCATGCCCATAGTCCAACCGGGTCGTGATGTGCTCCGGTAGCGTTCGTTTCAGCAACTGGACCTGTTCCTTGAGCAGCAGTAGCAGATCGAGCGGCTGGCGCTCCAACACTGCCCGCCTGCTAAAGTCGAGGATCTGCTGGATCAGCCGGGTGGCGTGGTGGGCCTGCTCATTGATGGTCGCCAATCGCCCCCGGTCACGGTCCGATAGGGCCGCCGAGCGGGCCGTCATCTGGGCGTGGAGGACGATGACGGCCATGATGTTGTTGAAATCGTGGGCGATGCCGGCCGCCAGTTGTCCGATGGCGGCCAATCGCTCCTGCTGCTGAATGCGCCGCTCGGCCTCGTACTGCTGGGTCACGTCGCGGATGACCAGCACCCAGCCCTTGGGAGTGGCGTCGTTCTCGACAGGCCGGGCGAGAACCTGGAGGCTCCGACCGTCCGCGGCCACTTCGTGCCATAGCCCCTTGGGCGGCGAGGTCAGCAGCTCCACCAGCGGACGATTGCCCAGACGGGTGAGGGTATCGCCCACTTGCGCGCCGGCCAGGGCAGCCAGATCCCTCCGGCCCAGCGGGTTGGTCAGGACGACGCGGCAATCGGAATCCAGCAGCAGCACGCCCTCCGGCACCGTGTCCATAATCTCCTGCACTCTTTGGGCCTGCTCCTGAACCTGCGCCAGCAGTCGTTCCCGTTCCTCCTCTGCCCGCTTGCGCTCGGTGATGTCGCGGACGTACTCAATGATCCCCTCCATCTGTCCTGTTGTCGCATCAATCATGGGGAAACTGTAGAGGTCCAGCCATCCGACAATCTCTCCTCCCGGCCCACGTTTGGGAACGACTTCATATGCGGCTTGACCAGTCTGCAATGTTCGCCAAGTAGGGCAGACTTCACAGCGCTCGCTCCGACCGTGGTAGGCCACATAACATTTCTTGCCCACAAGCGGGAGGGCATGCGCATACCACTCTTCCATGGTCGGGTTGACACGGATAATGTTCATGTCCCTATCGAGGACGCTGATGCCGTCTTGTATGCTCGTGAAGATGTTATCCAGGAAACGTTCTCTCTCCTGCAGCACTTCCTCTGCCCGCTTGCGCTCGGTGACGTCCCGGGCGATGCCTAACACGGCCACGACCGCCTCATCCTGGATCAGCGGCGTGACGACGAGTTCACCGATCTGCTCTTCCCCCATCGCATTGTTGATGCGCAACTCGAATGGCGGTGGTGTCTCGCCCCGCATGATTTGCCCGAGCAAGCTCGCAGCTACGGGTCTATCTTCTGGATGAAGAAAACCAGCGAAGGACTTGCCCAGCCAGTCCGCGCGCGACCAGCCGGTAAGAGTTTCAAAGGCCGGATTAAGCGACACGAACGTCCCGTCGGCCGCCACAGTAAAGATTACGTCCTGTGCGGTCTCGACCAGCGTGCGGTAGCGTTCTTCGCTTTGCCGCAGTGCCTCTTCGGCCTGTTTGTGCTGGGTGATGTCGGACATTGCGCCGGTCAGACCTACCACCTGCCCCTCTTCTACCAGCGTCCGACTCGACGTGCGCAAGTGACGCACCGTGCCGTCACTGCTATACACGCGAAATTCGAACGGCTCTATTTGGCCGGACAGAGAACGCTCAAAGCTGGCCGCCAAACCAGGTAAATCGTCGGGATGGATAAAACGGGTAAAGGATTGGCCGATGACTTCATCTGCCCTGTAGCCGGTATATTGCTCAATGGCCAGACTGATGTAGGTAAAGCGACCTTGCGCATCCAGCGTAAAAATCACCTCGCTCAGGTTCTCGACCAGCGTGCGATATTTCTCTTCAGATCGCCGCAGAGCTTGTTCTGCCTGCTTGCGCTCGGTTTCCACTGCCTCCAGCTCAGCGACCCGTCGGCGCAGCACAGCCAACTCATCAATAAGCTGCTGTTCGACCGCAGCGGTTGGCTTGGCCTTGGCTCGATCTTTCATTTCGTGTACCTCCTGATGTGCTCGTATACACTCTCGGTGGGATGAGTGAGGCGGCGTCATCGAGGATCTTTGGGTGCAAAGGGGTTTCCGTGCCAAAATCCCATCCGAAAGATTCGTAGCATAGGGCCTCGTGCCCGCCCACGAGGGGCTAAACTACAGTTATTCGGACAGGCTAATCCATACACGCTCTTTTTCAGTATATATCGATTTGCCAGGCTTGTAAAGCTCCACTGGCCACGCAATCAGACCAGGCGAAACAGTTGACGTCGCCCTGTATGCATGGTATAATTTCGTCACAACCGAAATTTGAAAGGCAATGAGCAGGAGGAGTAGGTGGGTCAGGCCCTGGCGAGCCCCGTGGAGTGAGCACGGGGGTAGAGAAGAGGGTCACCGGCTGCAAGCCCTCGCAGCGCCCCCGCCGAAGGTCGCCTGGGAGTCGAGCGGCTGAACCGGATTATGTGCCGGACAAGCTGCTCCGGGTTCGCCCGTTAGCGCGAGCGCCCTTGTTGGAGGGCGGCAGAGTGCGACGGCGGCATCAACGTAGATGTCGTTGTCGAATCAGGGTGGTACCGCGAAAGGATGCCCCTTCCGTCCCTGGACGGAGGGGGCTTTTTGTTTGATCAACTTGGGAGGTTTACTATGAACGAGCAACTGTCCAAAACCTACGATCCCGCGGAACACGAGAGCCGCCTCTACCAGTGGTGGGAGGCGCAGGGCTACTTTCGACCCGAGACGCAGGTTGCGCTGGGATTGGTCTCCGAGGACGGGCCGCGCTGGTGCATCACCATGCCGCCCCCCAACGTGACCGGCGTGCTCCACCTGGGCCACGCCATGACCGCCGCCGTCGAGGACCTGATGACCCGCTACTACCGCATGCGGGGCTGCCAGACCCTTTTCCTGCCCGGGGCCGACCACGCCGGCATCGCCACCCAGAACGTGGTGGAGCGGGAGCTGGCCAAAGAGGGCCTCACCCGCCACGACCTGAACCGCGATCAGTTCGTCGAGCGGTGCTGGGCCTGGGCGCGAACATCGCTGGCGCGGATCACCGAGCAGCACAAGCGGCTGGGCATCTCATGCGACTGGACGCGGGAGCGGTTCACGCTGGACGACGGCCTCAGCCGGGCCGTGCGCACCGCCTTCGTGCGGCTGTACAAACGCGGGCTGATCTACCGGGGCGCCTACCTGGTCAACTGGTGCCCGCGCTGTGAGTCGGCCGTCTCCGACCTGGAGGTGGAGCCGGAGGAGCGCGAGAGCCACCTGTGGCACATCCGGTACCCGATCATCAATGGGGATTGGGACGGGCCGCGGGCCGAGTGGGGCAGCGGCCGGTGGGCCGCGGGCGCCACCGCGTTCATCCAGATGGCGACCACCCGCCCGGAGACGATCCTGGGAGATACCGCCGTGGCGGTCCACCCGGACGACGCGCGCTGGCGGCATCTGATCGGCCAGACGGCCATCTTGCCGGTCATCGGGCGGCGCATCCCCATCATCGCCGACGAAGTGGTGCAGCCCGAATTCGGCAGCGGCGCGGTCAAGGTGACGCCGGCCCACGACCCAACCGACAACGAGATCGGCATCCGCCACGGGCTGGAAGCGCCCGACGTGATGACCGAGACGGCTCACATCAACGAATTGGGCGGCCCCTACGCCGGGCAGGACCGGTTCGCGTGCCGTCGTAACATCGTGGCCGATTTCGAGCGGGAAGGGCTGCTGGTCAAGATCGAGCCGTACACCCACGCCGTGGGGACCTGCCAGCGGTGTGGCACCGACATCGAGCCCCGCATCTCGACCCAGTGGTTCGTGCACGTCAAACCGCTGGCCGAGGCGGCGATGGAGGCGGTGCGCAGCGGCGCGACGGCCATCGTCCCGGAGCGGGAGGAGGCCCGCTTCTTCCACTGGATGGAGAACATTCGCCCGTGGTGCATCTCGCGCCAGCTCTGGTGGGGCCACCGCATCCCGGTCTGGTACTGCGACGACTGCGGCGAGCAGACCTGTGAGTTGGAGGACCCGACCGCCTGCGCCCACTGCGGCAGTGCGCACATCCACCAGGACGAAGACGTGCTCGACACCTGGTTCTCCTCCGGGCTGTGGTCTTTCTCCACCCTCGGCTGGCCGGAGGAGACAGCCGACCTGCAACGCTACTATCCCACCGACGTGCGGGAGACTGGCTACGACATCCTGTTCTTCTGGGTGGCGCGGGAGATGATGCTGGGGATCGCGATGACGGAGGAGACACCTTTCGCCACCGTCTATCTGCACGGATTGGTGCGGAACGAGGAGGGGAAGAAAATCTCTAAATCCATGGAGAACACTGCAGAGTACGACCCGCTCCACGTCATCGTGAAATACGGCAGCGACGCGCTGCGCTACACGCTGCTGACCAGTTCGACGCCGGGGCTGGACATGAATCTCGATCAGCGCCGGTTGGAGGGGGCGCGCAATTTCGCCAACAAAGTCTGGCAGGCAGCGCGGTTCGTGTTGATGAACAGCGCGGACTCGGACAGGCTCGATCTGGCATTCGATGGCGTGCAGCTTGCCGACCGCTGGATCCTCTCGCGCCTCAACCGGTTGATCGAGAGCGTCACTCGTCTCTTTGAGAGCTACCAGTACGGCGAGGCCGGGCGGCAGATCCACGACTTTTTGTGGAGCGAGTACTGCGACTGGTACCTCGAGGCCAGCAAAGTGCGGTTGTACGATGATACGCTTGCCGAGGCGGACAAAGATGTGACGCGCGCCGTTCTGCTGCACGTGCTGGAAACGGCGCTGCGGCTGCTGCATCCCTTTATGCCGTTCCTCACCGAAGCGCTGTGGCAGGCGCTGCCAGACGCCATGCGCACAGGCGAGGCGCTGATGATGGCCCGTTGGCCTGAACCGAATGCCGCGCTCATAGACGACGCGGCCGAGGTGCACATGGCGACGGTGATGGAGCTGATTCGCTCCATCCGGAACGCGCGGGCCGAGTACGACGTGATGCCCGGCAAACGGATCCCGGCCCTCGTCGCGGCGGGCGGCGCGGTCAACTGGCTCGACGGGCAGCGCGACACGCTCTGCTTCCTGGCTCGCCTCGATCCCGACGGATTGACCATCGCGGCGCAGCTCGCGCCGCCGGAACAGGCCGCGGCTGTGGTGGTCGGCGACGTGGCGGCGTACCTGCCGTTGGCCGGGCTGGTGGATTTGGAGGCGGAGCGGGAGCGGCTTACAAAGGCGCTGGTCGAGCTCGAGGGGCGCATCGCCCGCAGCGAGGGGCTGTTGGGCGGCGAGTTCGCGCACAAGGCCCCAGAACAGATCGTCCAGCGGGAGCGGGACAAGCTGACCGAGATGCAAGTGGAGAAGGTCAAGTTGGAGGAGCAGTTGGCGATGTTGAAGTAGCTCCTTCCGACCACCGAGAGAACACGAACTGTCCAGGTCGAAGGCGGAACCTGGGCAGTTCTTTGTTTGGTGTGTGGGCATAGTTGTGGTATAGTATAGGCGGTTACGAAATCCACATTGAAATGGAGGGTGTCTATGTCGGCTGAGGCAAAGAATGCAAAAATTGCCGGGTTACACCACATGCGTGAGCAGGCCCGCCTGGGCGGTGGGCAGGCCCGTATTGATCGCCAGCACGAGCAGGGCAAGATGACGGCTCGCGAGCGGGCCGAGAAACTGCTCGATCCCGGCACCTTTCGGGAGATAGATCCGTTCGTCACGCACCGGGCCACCGGTTTTGGGGTGGAGGAAAAGCAGATCCTGGGCGATTCCGTGGTCACCGGTTGGGGGCAGATCGCCGGGCGGCTGGTTTACGTCTTTTCCCAGGATTTTACCGTCTTTGGGGGCAGCCTGTCGGAAGTGCACGCCGAAAAGGTGTGCAAGGTGATGGATCTGGCGATGAAGAATGGCGCCCCGGTCATCGGATTGAACGATTCCGGCGGGGCGCGCATCCAGGAGGGGGTCGTCTCGCTGGCCGGGTACGCCTACATTTTCTTGCGCAACGTGTTGGCCTCCGGCGTCGTGCCCCAGATCTCGGCCATCCTCGGCCCGTGCGCCGGCGGTGCGGTCTACTCGCCGGCCATGACCGATTTCATCCTGATGACGAAAGAGACCAGCCACATGTTTATCACCGGGCCGGAAGTGATCAGGGCAGTCACTCACGAGGAGGTGACGTTCGAAGAGCTGGGCGGTGCAATGGCTCACGCCTCCAATAGCGGGGTGGCCCACTTTGCGGCCCAGAATGAGGAGCACTGCCTGGGGTTGATCCGCCAACTGCTGAGTTACGTGCCGCAGAACAACCTGGAGGACCCGCCTGTCGTCCCCACCGCCGACCCCGAGGATCGGATGGACGAGGCGCTCAAGACGATCATCCCGGACAGCCCCACCCGGGCCTATGATATGAAAGAGGTCATCCGCCACGTAGTGGACGACGGGCAGTTCCTGGAAGTGCACGAGCACTGGGCGCAGAACATTATCGTCGGCTTTGCCCGTTTTGGGGGGTTCTCGGTCGGCATCGTGGCCCAGCAGCCGATGGTGCTGGCGGGCGTGCTGGATATTGACGCCTCTCGCAAGGGCGGCCGTTTCGTCCGCTTCTGCGATGCGTTCAATATCCCCATCATCACTTTTGTGGACGTGCCGGGCTTCCTGCCGGGGGTGGAGCAGGAGCACGGGGGGATCATTCTCAATGGGGCCAAGCTGCTGTACGCTTACTGCGAGGCGACCGTGCCCAAGATCACCATCATCACGCGCAAGGCCTACGGCGGGGCTTATGACGTGATGAGCTCCAAGCACATCCGGGGAGACATCTCCTACGCCTGGCCGACGGCCGAGATCGCGGTGATGGGGCCGGAGGGGGCGGTCAATATTGTCTTTCGCAAAGAGATCGCTGCCGCCGCGGATCCGGAGGCCGAGCGAGAGCGGCTGGTGCAAGAGTATCGGGAGCAGTTTGCAAATCCGTACGTTGCCGCTGCGCGGGGGTACGTGGACGACATCATTGAGCCGCAGGAGACCCGCCCGCGTTTGATCGAGGCCCTCAAGATGCTCCAGAACAAGCGGGACGCAAACCCGCCGAAAAAGCACGGGAATATTCCGCTGTGATGATGGAAGAACCCACTATGCCGGCATACGCCCGTCCGGGCCGCGCGCTTCATCTGGCCTTCATCGCATCCATCCTGTTCTATGTGCTGGTGGTGGAACTGGGTGTGCGTCTGCTAGAGCCCTTTGCGGGATTCGCGCCCGACTTTAACAGCGACCAGATTGCCTTCGGCGCGCTGCGGCTAGGCTTTATCGTGTTGGGAGCGATCAGCCTGGTGATGTTATCGGTCGTTTGGCAGCGTCCGCGTCTGATCAAATCCGTCGGCAGTATCTTTATCGTTGCGTACGCCAGCTTGGATGTTCTGGCCACTTTGGGCCTGATCCTGTTCTTACTGGGAGGCCTCCGTCTCGACTTTTACAGTTTCGCGGTTCCGGCGCTGGCAGGGCATCTGCTGCTGCTGACGCAGGGTCATCGCTGGGATGAACTCGTTGATGAATTGGCTGCGTCACAGCGAGATGAACTGGGGTAATGAGGAGAAGGAGAATAGCATGGCAAAGAGTGTGCTGACCGAATTGGCGCAAGATTTGACCGAGCCCTTCAAGCACGTGATCGTGGGGCAGGTAGACGATTATTGCGCTTATCTGACTCGCATAGAAGGCGCCTACATCTTTCACCAGCACGCCAGGGACGAGATGTACCTGGTGATGGAAGGCGAGATCGTCATCGAATACGCCGATGGCGCCAGCGTCTCTGTTGGCGAGGGCGAGAGCTTGGTGGTGCGAGCGGGGGAGAAGCACCGCTCCCGCTCGGAGGAAGGGGCGTTGGTGTTGATGTTCAAGGCGCGGGATCTGTTCGCGGCGTAAAACTTTTGGAGGAACTATGACAAACCCATTAAAAATCTGTGATCTGATGCTGCGCGATGGCCATCAATCGCTGCTGGCGACCCGTATGCGCACCGACGACATGCTGCCCATCGCGGAAAAAATAGACCAGGTGGGCTTTTGGGCCGTCGAGATGTGGGGCGGCGCGACCTTTGATTCCGCCATGCGCTTCCTGGATGAGAACCCCTGGGACCGGGTGCGCCGACTCAAGGCTGTGATGCCCAACACCCCCTTCCTGATGCTGCTGCGGGGGCAGAACGTCGTCGGCTACAAACACTATCCCGACGACGTGCTGGAGCGGTTCGTCGTCCACGCCCACACCAACGGCATTGACGTGTTCCGCATCTTTGACGCCCTCAATGACGTGCGCAATATGCGGCGGGCGATGGAGGTCGTCAAGCGGGAGGGGGGCCACGTCCAGGCGGCCATTTCGTACACCCTCGGGCCGCCCTACAGCGTCGACTATTTCGTGGACCTCTCGCGTCGCCTGGCGGACATAGGCGCCGACACCATCTGCATCAAGGATATGGCCGGGCTGATCACCCCCTACGTGGCCTACGAACTGGTCGGGCAGCTCAAGGCTACGCTTGACCTACCGATCCTGCTCCACTCCCATGCCACCAGCGGCATGTCCACCACTGCGCTCATCAAAGCGGTCGAGGCCGGAGTGGACATTGTGGATACGACCATCTCCTCCCTCTCCCTGACTACCTCCCACTCGCCGACGGAATCGGTCGTGGCGGCGCTGAAGGGCACAGAGCGGGATACGGGATTCGACCTCGGTCTGCTGGCCGAGATCGCGAGCTATTTTGGCCAGGTGCGTCGCAAGTACGCCCGCTTCGAGAGCGGCATGTTCGGCGTGGACGTGCGGGTGCTCCAGTACCAGATCCCCGGCGGGATGCTCTCCAACCTGGTCTCTCAACTGCGGGGACAGAGTGCCGAGGACAAGTACGAGGAGGTGCTGGCCGAAGTGCCCCGTGTGCGGGCCGAGTTGGGGTATCCGCCGCTGGTGACTCCCTCCAGCCAGATCGTCGGCACCCAGGCCACGTTGAACGTGGTGCTGGGTGAGCGGTACAAGATCATCCCGGAGGAGGTGCGGCAGTACGTGCGGGGCTACTATGGTCGTCCGCCGGCGCCGATCGATCCCGAGATTCAGCGCCTCGTCATCGGCGATGAGCAGCCGATTGACTGCCGGCCCGCCGACCTGCTCCCGCCCGGCATGGAGCAGGCGCGGCAAGAGATCGGCGACCTGGCCCGAAACGAGGAGGACGTGATCTCTTACGCCCTGTTCCCCCAGGTGGCCCGTCCGTTTCTGGAGCGGCGCGCTCAGGGCGGCACCGGCAAGGAACCGATAGCGGCCGCCGTCGCCGGGCTGTTGCTCAAGCGCATCGAGGCCCAGGCCGGTGCGGCCCCTCAACCCGCCGGGCCAGCCGTCTCACCGTGGAAGGTCGCCGGCCGGCCCGGAGCCGTCCGCTGGACCGGGCTGATTGACGGTGCGGGAGGATTGCGATGAGTCGAGAATTTACGCTGACGTTGGATAACTTCGCATACCCCATCGTGGCCGAGGGTGAGACGATCACCGTCAACGGCCGGCCGTTCGCCGTCGAGGTGACCGACGATGGCCAGGTGCTGGTGGACGGCATCGCCTACGACATCACATTGGAGAGGGAGACGGCCGTTGTAGGCGGCGAATCCTACCCGGTGCAGGTGACCGGCCTGACGCTGACCGCTGCCGCCCCCCTGCCAGCCGTCGCCCTCGCCGCTCCGGTGGTCGAGGCCGGAGCCGGCGCGGTGCTGGCGATCATGCCCGGCAAGATCATCCGCGTCATGGTCGAGGTGGGGCAGACGGTCGAGGAAGGGAAGCCGGTCTGCGTGCTGGAAGCGATGAAGATGGAGAACGAGCTCAACGCCCGCCAGGGAGGAACCGTCAAGGCGGTGCACGTCCAGCCGGGGGACGACGTTGAGAAGGATCAGGTGTTGGTAGAGATCGAGTGAGAGGCTGTGCGCTCTGGGGAGGTAGGGGGTGGAATCTCGCTGCTTTCCTACCAGATCACCTCCACCCTGGAAGAGGCCACAGAGATGGGCCTGGATACCTTATACGTGGCCTATCGAGAACCCGGTTCACAGGGCCGTCTTGAGGCCGCCGGCTCGCTGGGCGACTGTTATCCCTAGCTACGAGTGGTGTGAGGAGGAACTGTGACAAAGCTGAAGAGAGTGGTACGTGTATGGATGCTGGTACCGATGGTCGCTGTGGTGTTCGTGGCTTGCCGCCCCAAAGTGACAACCCCGCCGGGCGATACTCTCCCCGCCGAGACGTCATCTCCCCGACCATCAGGCACGCTGACGGTGGGTCTTTCTGCCGATGCCGAGAGTATGGACCCCTTCTACGTCAACCAAGCCGCCGGCTGGTCGGTCGTGCACGCGCTGTTCGATCACCTGATTGACCGGGATTTCGAGAGCAACCTGGTGCCGGGTCTGGCAGAGTCCTGGAAGGTAGTAGGCGAGCGGACGCTGGAATTTAGCTTGCGTCAAGGGGTGATCTTTCATAACGGCGAACCCTTCGACGCCGAGGCGGTCAAGTTCTCGGTGGAGCGCATGCTGGTGGCGGAGGATGCTCCCAACCGTAGCAAGTTTACGTCTATTGACGGGGTAGAGATCGTGGACAGGTACACGGTCCGGCTGCTGCTCAACCAGCCAGACGGGACGCTCTTTGACAGCCTGACCAGCCGCCTGGCTATTCTGCCGCCCCAATATTTTGCCGAGGTGGGGGCAGAGGGATTCGCCCGCGCCCCGGTGGGCAGCGGGCCCTTCCAGTTCGTGGAGTGGGTGCCGGACGATCACGTCACGCTGGCGGCCAACGAGGCGTATTGGGAGGGGAGCTACAAGGGACAGCCCCAGGTGGAGCGGGTGATCTTGCGCCCCATTCCCGAGGCCGCCACGCGCCTGGCAGAATTGCAGACGGGTGGCATTGACATTATGCAGGACCTGTCCACAGACCAGATAGCGACGGTGGAATCGGCTGGCCTCAAGGTCGTGGCCGACGAGACCTACCAACTGGCCTACGTCCTGTTCGTCACCGAGGACGAGTCACTGCCGACCCACGACGTGCGGGTGCGGCGGGCCCTCAATTATGCCGTGGACGTGGATGCCATCATCGAGAATCTGCTGGGCGGGTATGGCTCCCGCATCGCCAGCCCAATTGGACCGGGCTACCTGGGCTATAACCCGGACGTGACCCCCTACCCCTACGATCCAGAGCGGGCGGTGGCCTTGCTGGCTGAGGCCGGGTACCCCGCTGGATTCGCGACGGTGATGGACATCAGCACCACCGATCGGACCGACACGGCCGAGGCGGTGGCCGGCCAGTTGGCCCAGGTGGGGGTAGACGTCACCATCCGCTCCTTCGATATCGGCCAGTTCAACCAGAATTGGATGGAGAGGACGCAGAGTCCGTTTTGGCGGGCGCGGTGGGGGAACACGCCCGATCCCCAGAGCATTGGACTGTTCGCCTCTTGTACCGGCTGGATCAGCCGGTACTGCAACCAGGAGGTGACGGCGCTGCTCGAAGCGGCGCAAGCGACGATGGACCAGGAGGAGCGGGCAGCGTTGTATAGTGAGGCCAGCCAACTGATGCACGACGATCCGCTGGGAATCTATCTCTGGACCTCGACCCAGATTTACGGGTTGGGATCGGGGGTCCAGGGATTCCGATCATCCCCCCTGCTGGCGCTGATCGTGTCCGGTGTCGCGGTTTCCCGGTAGCTTATGGCGCGATACATCCTCTACCGCATGGCCCATGGTCTGGTCGTCCTGGTGGGCGTCTCGGTGGTCGTCTTTCTGCTGATGCATCTGAGCGGGGATCCGGCAGCGGTGCTTCTGCCGCTGGATACGCCACCAGAGGACGTGGCGATTTTCCGGCGCGAGATGGGGCTGGATCGCCCGCTGCCGGTGCAGTACGCCCATTTTCTATCGCGGGCAGTGCGGGGGAATTTTGGGTACTCGTACCACTACCGGACTGACGCTCTCTTCATCGTCTTGCAGCGGCTGCCGGCGACGCTCAAGTTGGCCGGGGCGGCGCTCTTGTTCTCGCTGTTCTTTTCGCTGCCGGCTGGCTTTGTCGCCGCGACGTTGAAGGACACCTGGTGGGACCTGTTGATTCGCTCGTTCGTGCTCGTTGGGCAGGCGGTACCGGGTTTCTGGCTGGCTCTGGTACTGATCATGTTGCTGGCTGTCAGGTGGCAGTGGTTCCCGGTCTCTGGCTCCCAGGGCTGGCAAAGCCTGGTGTTGCCGGCCATCACCGCCGGCTCTTTCTCGATGGCGACAGTGACCTACATCCTCCGTTCCAGCCTGTTGGAGGTCATGGCGAAGGAGTATATCCTCACAGCTCACTCCAAGGGGGTAGGTCCGTGGGCGGTGCTGACGCGCCACGCGCTGAAAAACGCGGCCATCCCTGTGATGGCCGTGATCGGTGTGCAGATCGGGTGGCTGCTGGGTGGGTCGGTCGTTGCTGAGGTGATCTTTGCCTATCCGGGAATGGGTCGTCTGGCCGTGAATTCCATCGGCTACCGGGACTTGCCCGTTCTCCAGGCGTTCGTCGCGGTGATGGCGGTGCTGGTGGTACTGCTCAATCTCGGCCTGGATGTATTATACGCGTGGCTCGATCCCAGGATTCGGTTGTATGGTTGATGGGTTGACGGATGATCGGCTCCGGCGTATCCCGCGCCATCCGGCTGGTTGGACGGGGGTGGGGATGGTGATGCTGGTGGTGATGATGGCCGTGTTTGCTCCCTGGCTCAGTCCGCACGATCCACAGCGCCAGGACCTGACCCTGCGCCTCAAGCCGCCGGCGTGGATTGAGGGGGGGAGCGGAGCGCACCTGTTGGGCACCGACGGCCTGGGCCGTGACGTACTCAGCCGCGTCATTCACGGGTCGCGCATCTCTTTGCTTGTGAGCTTTTCGGCCGCCGGCCTCTCGGGGGTCATCGGCGTGTCGTTGGGATTGGTCGCCGGCTATTTTGGCGGAGCGGTGGATGGGCTGCTCTCACGGCTGGGGGACGTGCAGCAGGCGATTCCTGTTCTGGTGCTGGCCATCGCCGCGGTAGCGATGCTTGGCCCGGGGCTGCTCAATCTGCTGCTCGTGCTGTCCGTGACGACGTGGATCAACTATTTCCGCGTCGTACGGGGTCAAGTGCTGGCCGTGCGCGAAGAGTTGTACGTCTGGGCCGCCCGATCCCTGGGCTGCTCCAGTCTTAGAATCCTGTTTCGTCACATCCTGCCCAACGTCTCGGCCTCCATCATCGTCGTCGGCACGCTGCTGATCGCCAACATGATCATTTTCGAGGCTTCCCTCAGCTTTCTGGGGCTGGGGGGGGCGGTGGATATTCCGACCTGGGGGCGTATCGTCTCCGATGGCCGGGAGTACATCAGCACAGCCTGGTGGATATCGTTCTTTCCGGGGTTGGCGATCTCGTTCACCGTGATGGGGATCAATCTGTTGGGGGACTGGCTGCGCGAGATAGGGGACCCCAGGACGTCGGTCCAGCGGTTCGTCGTAGGACGATAGAATAAAAGGAGAAGGGGATATGGTCACGTCCAAGATGCGTCGCTGGCGGCGGATCTTTGGTGGGGATGATCGGACGGTCATCGTGGCATTGGACCACGCGGCCGCCTTCGGCACGGTGGAGGGGCTGGAGAGGCCGGGCGATCTCCTCCGCCAGATTCGGATGGCGGGCGCGGACGCCATCCTCACCACTCGCGGCATCTGTGCGCGATTTGCGGCCGAGATCGGGGACTTGGGCGTCATCCTGCGGGTGGATGGCGGTGTCTCGGCGCTGACCGCGGCCGATGGGCGCGGGCCGCTGCAGTTGATCCACGACGTGGACGACGCGCTGCGCCTCGGCGCCGACGGCGTGGGAGCGATGGGAATGCCCGGCGCGCGACACGAGGCCGTGACGCTGCCGTACCTTTCGGAATTGGTCCGCCAGGGGGCGGCGTGGAACGTACCGGTGATGGCCGAGATGCTGCCGGGTGGGTTCGAAGATCCGTCCCTCTGGTGGACGCCGGAGAACGTGGCCCACGCCTGCCGCATCGGGGCCGAGTTGGGGGTTGATTTCATCAAGACGGTCTATACTGGCGAAGAGGCGAGTTTTCGCCGCGTCGTTGAACAGGTATACGTCCCTCTCGTCGTGCTGGGGGGTGGACGGTCGCAGCAGCCGCGCGAGTTGCTGGCAAACATCCACGGCGCGATGCAGGCCGGCGCCAAGGGAGTGGCGGTGGGGCGCAACATTTTCCGTCACCCGCATCCTGACCGGCTCACGGCGGCCGTGACAGCCATCGTCCACCGGGAGGCAACAGTGGATGACGCGTTAAAGCTTTTGAGCTAGAGAGGCGGAAGTCAGGTGCTGCTGGAGCAAGCATAGCGGAATACAAACTACAAATAGAGATTTGAAAATGAATCGCGACTTTGTGGCACGATGTGGGGCTTATTGCGGAACCTGCAAGTGGAGAGAGAAAACCAACTGCTTGGGATGTCAATCGAGCAAAGGCGCCATGTTCTGGGGTGAATGTCTTGTCGCCAAGTGTTCCATTGAAAAGAAACTGGAGCACTGCGGTTTCTGCCCCTCTCTTCCCTGTGACGTGCTTCAAGAAGCATTTGATCACCCTGAGCATGGCGATAATGGTGAGAGATTGGCCAATTTGAGAGCTTGGGCAAGGGGGGAAGAGTCATACATCGAGTTAGGAACGTTACCCGTACAGAATGATCACTAAACTCGCGTTGCGGCGGCCTACCCTCCGATGCAAGCAACTGGGCTTTACCGTTGTCTGAAATGAGAGATACGTACAAGCGAGCAGTTTTTGTCGGGCCACGGCAGATTCGCTTCGACGAGCTGCCCATTCCTGTCCCGGGCCCGTATCAGGCGCTGGTGCGGGTGCGGGCCTGCGGGCTGTGCACCTGGGAGCAGCGCTCCTACACCGGGGTCGAGGCCTTCTATCCCCTGTCCAGTGGGCACGAGGTGGCGGGCGAATTGGTCGCGCTGGGCGAGCGGGTCTATACTGATACCCAGATCGGCGAGCGGGTGGTGGCCTCGATGTTGACCCGGTGCGGCTATTGCGAGTCGTGTCGGCGCGGGCTGGACAATCTGTGCGACAATGCCCGCCGACAGTATCAGGGCGAAGGCGTCGTCGGACCGGCCGGGTTGGCCGAGTACGTTCTCATCCAGGACTATCAGCTGTACCGGGCCCATCACGAGGTGCCATTCGAGGAGCTCTGTCTCGCCGAGCCGTTGGCCTGTGTGATTCACAGCGTGCGCAAGGCCCGGGTGGAACTGACGGATACGGCTGTCGTGGTGGGGGCCGGCGTGATGGGACTCTTGCACCTGGCGCTCCTCAAGCGGGCCGGGGCGCGGGTGATCGTCAGTGAGCCTGACCCGAAGCGGGCCGAGTTCGCCCGTCAGATGGGGGCGGATGCCGTCATCGGTTCGGCCGATGACTTTTTCGCCGATCAGGTGCTGGAGCTGACCGATGGGCGTGGGGCCGACGTGATTTTCTGTGCCGTGAGCGTTGGGATGGTGGTCAAGAGCAGCGTCGAAGCGGTGGCCAAGGGCGGCCGGGTGCACGTTTTCGCCAGTGTTCACCCGCGGGGTGTCGGGGTGTTGGTGGACCCCAACCTTTTTCATGGTCGGGAGATCACGCTCACTGGCACAAAGGGTCAGAACAAAGAGGACATGCGTCAGGCGGTGCAGTTGCTCTCCCATCGGGCGATTGATCTGGGTCCGCTCATCTCGCTGGTGCTGCCGCTCGAAAGGCTGGAGGAGGGCTTGCAGGCCGCGCTGCGCTCCGATACGTACCGGGTGGTCATCACTCCGTAGGGTAGAAGGATAGGAGGAGACGATGGATGCGAGAATTCTCATCGTGGACGACAGTGTCAGCCTGGTTGATACGCTGATCGACATTCTCTCTGACCAGGGATATGACGTCGAGGCTTGTGGCGATGGCGAGTCGGCCTGGGATCGGCTGGTGACCGGAGCAGAACGGAAGTCGCCGATGCCCGATTTGCTGTTGCTGGACTTGAATCTGCCCCGCATGGATGGGCTGACGCTCCTGCGTCGCCTGCGGGCGGATGAACGGTTCGCCCTCCTGCCCGTGATTATCCTGACGGTGGAGACCGACGCCGCCACTCGGCTGGCGGTGTTGGAGGCCGGGGCCAACGACTATATCCTCAAACCGATCCAGGCGGTCGAGTTGCTGGCCCGCGTGAGGGTGCTCATGGGATGGAAGCTGGCCGAGCGCATCGAGCAGCGTCGCATGGAGCAGCTGATCGAGGCGGGACGGATTCTGCTGTCCACCCTCGATCTGGACAGCGTACTGGAGCGCGTCATGGAGATCGCCATGGTCGAGCTGGGCGTGGAGGACACGGCCATCTGGCTGCGTGAACCGGATGGAACCCTCACCTGCCGGGCGGCCTTTGGAAGAGCGGCCAGTCTGCTGGTGGGGACGCAGATGGAGCCGGGAGCGGGGGTTGCCGGGTGGGTGCTCGAGCAGAAACAGTCCGCCCTCGTGGCCGACGCCCAGACCGACCCGCGATTCAATCCCACGATAGACCGCCGGCTGGGATTCCACACCCGCGATCTCGTCACGGTGCCGCTTCTGGTGCGGGGGATGGGCACTGGTGTCCTGCAGGCAGTCAACAAGAAGGACGGGGGCTTTTCCCCTGTTGATCTGGCGTGGATGGAGGTGTTGGCGCCTCTGGCGGCGGCGGCTATCGCCAGCGCACGGTTGTTCCAAGAGTTGCAGCAGCGCACCGTTCAGCTTCAAAAGCAGACGGTGCAGCTCCAGGCGCACAATGAGGAATTGGATGCCTTTGCTCACACCGTGGCCCACGATCTCAAGTCTCCAGTGACCAGCATCTATGGCTATGCCACCATGTTGGAGGAGACGTATACCGAACTGTCGGAGGACGTGCTGTACGAGAGTGTGCATCGTATTGTGCGTGGGGCAGACAAGATGCACCGCATCATTGACGAACTGTTGCTGCTGGCCGGGGTGCGGAAGCAGGAAGTGAAGGTGGCCGCCCTGGATATGGGGTCCGTCGTGGCCGAGGCCGTGCAGCGACTGACCGACGTAATCGAGCAGTCCCAGGCCGAGGTCGTGCTGCCGGATGCGTGGCCGGTGGCGCTAGGGTACGGGCCGTGGATCGAGGAGGTGTGGACTAACTATATCAGCAACAGCATCAAGTATGGTGGTCGTCCGCCGCGCGTCGAGTTGGGCGCGGTGGCCCAGCCGGACGGTTGGACCCGGTTCTGGGTGCGCGACAATGGGCCAGGTCTCACTGCAGAGGCCCAGGCCAGGCTGTTCGTGCCGTTCACGAAACTGGACCAGGTGCGGGTGGAGGGGCACGGGTTGGGGCTCTCCATCGTGCAGCGCATCCTGGAAAAGCTGGGGGGCAAGGTGGGAGTGGAGAGCGAGATCGGGCAGGGCTGTGTGTTCAGCTTTTTCCTCCCAACGTTATAACGAGGTGCGACGCACTTGTCAAGTGCGTCGCACCTGTAAGGAGGTTTGGCGTGAAACTGGATTACAAGAAAACGTTTTTGATCGGCTTTGGATTCTTTGGCATCAGTGTGTTGTGGACGATGTATAACGCCTACGTACCCATCTATTTGCAGGCGGGCAATCCGGGCTTTGACGCTCCCGACGAGGTAGGCTTTGGCCTGCGGGCCGGGCTGACCGGAGTGATTATGACGCTGGACAACGTGGCGGCTTTCTTTCTCCTGCCGCTGATCGGCGTGTGGTCCGACCGGGTGTGGACCCGCTTTGGCCGCCGCATGCCGTTCATCCTGGCGTTGGCCCCCATCGCCATCCTGGCCTTTGTCCTGATTCCCGTGGCCGTCCAAATGATCCCCCCCGAGTTGAACGGGCAGACGGATCAACTGGTGACGCCGCTGGCGCTGTTCATGGTCGCTGTGGGCCTCTTTTTGCTGGCGATGGCCTGTTTCCGTACCCCGGTCATCGCGCTGATGCCCGATCTGACTCCCAGCCCACTCCGTTCCCAGGCGAACGGGGTGATCAACATGATGGGCGGCATTGGCACCCTGATGGCGACTCTGGGGAGCGGCTTTCTGTACAGCATGGGGCGGATGGTTCCCTTTCTCTTTGGCGCTGTGTTGATGGCGGCCGCCGTGCTGATGCTGTACTTTTTCGTCCAAGAGCGGCGGGATGTCGAGATCGAGGCGCGGGAGGACGAGGGGTTAGGGGGGCTGCGGGGCGTCCAACGGGTCTCGCCGGAGGCCCGCCGCAGTCTGGCCTTCCTGATGAGCGCCATCTTTTGCTGGTTCGTTGGCTACAACGTGGTAGAGACCTTTCTCTCTTCCTACGGTGTGAGCGAGCTGGGCATGTCCACTGGGCGTGCGCCGCTGCTGATGGGTGTGGCGTCGCTGGCCTTCCTGGCCTTTGCGGTTCCGGCCGGCTATGTCGCGGCGCGCTTCGGGCGGCGGCGCACGATCATCTCTGGCCTGGCGATCTTTGCCTTGCTGCTGACGGCCAACTTTTTCCTCCGCAGTGGGACCCTGATCTGGCCCATTATGGCGATTGGCGGTGTGGGCTGGGCGCTGGTCAACATCAACTCGCTGCCCATGGTGGTGGATATTTCCGCCTCCGACGCCGACCTGGGCACCTACACCGGGCTGTACTATATCGCCTCCCAGTTTGCGGCCGTGGTTGGGCCCATCGTCAATGGCTACATCGTCGAGTGGGGCGGCAACGATTACAATCTGATATTTGTCGTGACGCCGGCCTTTTTCCTGCTGGCGATCCTGTGCATGCTGGGTGTGACGAAAGGAGAGGCAAAGGGAGCGGACAGTGAGTATTGGATGATCCAGTCCGCTTGAGCGTTTAGCAAGCGAGCCTCGCTCATTCCCGAGCGAGGCCCGCTTTTGTGTCCATCGTCGCCCTCTCGTGTCCGGCGTTTTATCTCGTACTGGCTCCCGCTGTGCCCAGACCCTAAACGATGGGTCTACTGCCGCTGCCGGTGTGGAGGCCGGACGTGTGGGTAGGAAACGGCCGCGGGATGAGGGGAACTCGGCATCTTCCTACTTTGACAATGGCACATTAGCGTCAGCAATTCCCGTTTTAGCATCGCCGTCACACATTTGACGTTCGTAGTGGCGACTTTAGTCGCTTCTATTGCGCAAACAGCGAAAGTCGCTACTACGAACTCCATAACGGGAATTGCTGCATTAGCGTAAAACCGCGCTTGTGGCGCAAACGCCCGGCGATAAAGTCGCCGGGCTACGGAGCAGCGCCCGATTCATCGGGCTTAGGAGCCCCGTTCACGGGGCGAAAGCTCTGTAGCCGGGGCACTTTATGCCCTGGCGGGCCTTGCCCGGGAACTAGGCCGCCAAAGGTAGAATGTGCCATTGTCAAGCTACGGTCATTCCAGTGGCGGAGCTTTTGCCAACTCGCGCGTTATCTGGTAAAGTATGGGAGCGAGTTAGCAAGGGTCGGCCGTGGAGTTCTGGCGGCGGTCGGTATTCGGTAGGTGGATTTCGTACCCATGGTAGAGTTGAGAATCCGTCCTACATGTGGAGGGTATCGTCTGCGGCTGGGCTTGACTGGGGAGCATCCCCGTCGGCGCAGGGGGAGAAACCGGTGTAATTGGGCGTATCTTGTATTTGGAGGGTTCCGTGTCTGAGACTGAAAATCAAAGGGAGAATAACGACAGTTGGAAACAGCATTTCAAACAGGGTATGATGCACGGGAACGTTGGAAGCACGGACCAAGCGATGGCGAGTTTTCGCCAGGCTATCGAGTTGGCGCCGGATGAGCCGTATCCCCATTACGAACTGGGGTACACGCTGTTCCGCCAGGGGCAGTACGAGGAGGCGCTTCACGAGCTGCGGACTACCGACGCGCTCTCTCCCGGTTTTTTCCAAGTTCAGACCGAAATCTACCTGTGCGAGTGCATGGCAGCCGGCAAGGTCGGCCTCGATGGGCTGGAAGTGCTGCGGATGCTCAAACAATTGGCAGACCTCGGCGTGGCTCAGAGCGAGGAGGCGGTCGCCCTCAGTCGTCGCGCCGTCGAGTTGGCGCCCTCCTGTGCGCTGGGTTACCTGCACCTCGGTCAGGCGCTGTGGGAGACCAACCCCCCCATCGCCGAAAAGGCGCTGCTCCACTGCCTCAAACTGCAGCCCGACGACACGACGGTCATCAACGCCAAGATGTACTTGGGAATGATTCGGCAGGCCAAGGGCGAGTTGGACGCGGCTCGCCAAATCTGGCAGGTGGTAGTGGACGAGTACGAGGGGAATCCCCATGTCAAGATGTGCCAGGTGCTGCTATCCAGGCACGAACCCACCACCTCTCAGGGCGAGGAGAAGGCGAGCAGCAGCAATGGGTGAGAATATCCTGATTGACGTCAGCGGGTGGGTCGGCGTCGTGGCGCTGCTCCTAGCCTATGTCCTGGTCTCGACGAGGAAAATCGAGGGGGATTCGAGCTCCTATCAACTGCTGAACGCCGTCGGCAGTGGTTTGCTGATCCTCAATTCCTATTACTACGGCGCATACCCATCGGTAGCGGTCAACGTCGTGTGGATCGGCATCGCCGTCTATACTATGATGCGGGTCAGGTCCAAGACCAGGTCCGGGTCAGGGACGGGATGCGCTGGCGGCCCGGTAGAGGAATAAAAAACACCGCAGGGTCTGCGGAGCAACCCTGCGGTGTTTGCGGTTAGAGTGGATTGACTCTACCAGCGACGACGACGTCCGCCGCTGCCACCGCCACCCCGGTCGTCCCTTCTTGGCCGCGCTTCGGCTACCTTGATGGGTCGTCCATCTACATCTCGACCGTCGAGTTGGCTAATGGCCTCTTGAGCGGCATCATCTTCTGACAGCTCGACGAACGCAAAGCCCTTGGACCGTCCCGTCATCCGATCTGTGATGAGGTTCACGGATAGCACGTTTCCGATTTCCTCAAAGAGTTCAGACAGTGTGGCCTCGGTTGTCGCGTAATTGAGATTACCGACATATAGTTTCTTTGCCATGTTTTCTCCAAGTGCGGTTGCAGCCGCACAAATCTGCCTACAGAACCCTCACATGGACGGCCTGCAGTCCCTTGGGACCTTGTTCAACGCTGAATTCGACGCTCTGTTCCTCGCGTAATGAACGGAATCCCTCTCCCTCGATGGCCGAATAGTGGACGAATACGTCCTCTTTACCCTCGCGGGAGATAAACCCGTATCCCTTTGCATCATTGAACCACTTGACGGTTCCGATTTCCCTTTCACTCACCTTACTTTACTCCTTAACTTTACATGATTCTGGACAAAGTAGCACAGGCAGAACAAAAAAACTGCTCAATCTCCGCAAGCTTGGACAGTTTTTGTTATACAGCCAAAACTTACTTTGTCCTAACGCTGATATTCTACCATACCTTGGCAGAACCGCCAAATGGGATGGGATTTGAAGTTTCACGGGATTTGTGCTATCATCCCCCATGTGGACGTGAGGGGCGACCAACCCATCATCTTTATGCCATACGGTTCAATCAGGATTTCGAGGGATAGATCAGGCAGATTGGCGATCCGTACTATGGTGCTTGACCGGATTGATCTTCTTGCCCGGTCGAAAGAGAGTCGACGAGATGCCAGAATACGTTGACCAGGCCAAGCTCACGGCGCGGTTCGAGCAGGCCCTGATATATGCCACTCGCCTCCACGCCCGGCAGGTTAGGAAAGCATCTCAAGTGCCGTATATTGTACATTTGCTCAGTACGGCTGCCCTCGTGGTCGAAGATGGGGGCGACGAGGACGAGGCTATCGCGGCTCTGTTACACGATGCCATCGAGGATCAGGGAGGGGACGAGATTCGCCAAGAGATTCGCTGTCGGTTTGGCGACCGGGTGAGGGCTATCGTGGATGGCTGTACCGATGCGGATGTGCAGCCGAAACCACCCTGGCGCGAGCGGAAAGAGAGGTTTCTTGCCTCGTTGGTCCATGCCTCGACCGAAGTGCGTCGTGTGACGGCCGCCGACAAACTTCACAACGTCCGATCCATTCTCCTGGAATTCCGGGAGCATGGGGATGCCATTTGGCCGCGCTTCAACGGTGGCAAGAAAGGCACCCTCTGGTACTATCGTGCGGTGGTCCGGGCGCTTCAAACTGTTGAAGCCCGGGAGGAGACGCGCACTCAACTGGTTGGGGAACTGGATCGGGCTGTCACAGAACTGGAAACTCTGATCCGGAGTTAATAATCGCCGGTTCGATCCCAGATCAGGACTAATAATCAAACCGAGGAGGAGCAGCACATGGACGTACACGTCATCCCTGGAGTCATTCAGGAGAGCGATGCCGACGCTATTGTCGTCAATCTGTTCGAGGATGTGCAGCATCCCGGCGGCGCCACTGGGGCTGTCGATGCCGCGTTGAACGGTGCGATTGACGAGTTGATCGCCAGCGGTGATTTCACTGGCCAGGTCGGACAGGTGGCCGTGTTGTATCCCCGGGGTGCGATCCCGGCCCGGCGTGTCATCCTGGTGGGGCTCGGGCCGCGGGCCGAGTTCTACGCCGACCCGGCCGAGGGGGTGCGCCGTGCGGCGGCCAGCGCCATCCAAAAAGCACGCGACCTCGAGACCAAGCGTGTGGTCAGCATTCTCCACGGCGCTGGGGCCGGCGGTCTTTCTGTCGAGGATGCGGCCCGGGCTGTTGTAGAGGGAAGCTTGCTAGGGTTGTACGAGTATCAAGGTCAAAAGACCGAGGCCCATTCCAAGGAACCGCCCCAGGTTTTGGAGCTGGTGATTTTCGGTGAGGAGGACGTACCCGCCGCTCAGCAGGGTGTGGAGAGAGGGTGCGTCATCGCCCAAAGCGTCGCTCTGACGCGCGATCTGGTCAATCTGCCGCCCAACATCTGCACCCCGGCCTACCTGGCCCAGACCGCCGCCGAGGTGGCCGCCGAGGTGGGGCTGGACGTTCGTGTGCTGGACCGCGAGCAGATGGAAGCCCTGAACATGGGCGCGCTGTTGGCCGTGGCCCAGGGCAGCGATGCGCCTCCCAAGTTCATCATCCTGGAGCACAACGCCGACCGCTCCGACGAATTGGATACCCTCGTGCTGGTCGGTAAGGGGATTACCTTCGATACGGGGGGGTACAGCCTCAAGGGCCATGAAGGGATGGCCACGATGAAGACCGATATGGCCGGCGCGGCAGTCGTCATCGGTGCACTGCGGGCCATTGGAATGCTCGATCTGCCTCTGCACGTGGTTGGCCTGACCCCGGCTTCCGATAACATGATCAGTGGTCGGGCCTACCGTCCCCAAGAAGTCGTCACTGCCAGCAACGGCGCTACCATCGAGATCAAATCTACCGATGCCGAGGGGCGCATGCTCCTGGCCGACGCCCTGGTCTATGCCCGGCGGTTCGAACCGACTGCAGTGGTGGACATTGCCACGCTGACCGGCGCGTGTGTCGTCGCCCTGGGCAAGGGGATTGCGGCGGGTCTCTTTAGCACTGACGACGCACTGCGAGACGCTCTCCTGGGTGCCAGCAAGGCTACGGCCGAAAAGCTCTGGCCTCTGCCCCTGTTTCCCGAATACAAGAAGCGGCTCGAATCCCAAACGGCGGACCTGCGGAACAGTGCCGACCGAATGGACGGAGTGGGAACCTCGGCCACGTTCCTCAAGCAGTTCGTGGATTATCCGGCCTGGGCCCACGTGGATATGGCAGGGATGGCCTATGGCATCAAGGGCATTCCGTACATCCCAGAAAAGAGCAGCACTGGCTTTGGCGTGCGCCTGTTCGTCGAGTTGGCGCGGCGCTGGAAGCGTTGACTCGTGCGAGTCTGTCCCGTCAGATCAGCGGTTCTCTTGCCTGGGCTGATTATCTTGACAATGTCAGATTAGAAAACAGGACACGGATTTTCGCGGATGCATACAGATACCTGTGATTCTTATCCGTGAAAATCCGTGTCCGAAACATTGTTTGCACTGAAATGTGATATTGTCAAGTTATCCTGGGGCGGGTCTAGTCCGGCCGGTCAGGGTAAAAGTCTACGACTGTCTGTTCTCCGACGAAGGATAGCGCGGCCGCCCGTCCCCTTACAGCTTCGAGCACGAGATTTGTGCCGGTAGTCTGGGCCACTGTTTGGCTCAGCATCTCGAGGGGCAGGGCCAGGCCGATGACAGTGCGAGACTCCCCTATGCGGAAGCGGGGGACGCCGGGACCATCTACCCATTGCCCCTGGTTGGAATCCCAGACCAGGAAGTAAGGGGCATACTCGGCCTGAACTGGGTTGTACAGCACGCCGATGATGACGTCGTCCCCCAGGTCGGGATTGATGCGGGCCGAGTTGACAGGACGCCCAGTGGCCGTGTTGCCATCCAGGTCGAGGGCAAAGAGCCAATCTGTGTAGGCGGGGGGATCGGGGATGGGGGCGTACAGGGTCATCCATAGCAGGATCTCGCCCTCGGCTGCCCATCCGGCCAGTTCCTCTGGCACTCCCAAAGTGGGCAACAAGTTGATCTGTAGGTTCGGTTCCACGTTGGCGGTGCGAATATCTATGCTGCCGGGAGCCCCCTCGACGGGAGCTCCGGTGTCATAGAGGCCCACGTCGCCCTGGCGGTCGGTGGGCAGAGGGGTGGGAGTGGGCGAGGGGATAGGAG